>OKYF01000291.1_pt1 | contig 14805 bp, 15 predicted proteins | sample 1609081 | NCBI WGS metagenome assembly OKYF01 (sample SAMN02675048, study PRJEB24791) | human gut metagenome, SKBSTL034 | isolation source: stool | host: Homo sapiens | place: USA | reverse complement strand
AACGCTGTGCGGTCTGCGGCAGAGTGTTCGTCCCAAAGTCCAACCGGGCGAAATACTGTCCCGACTGTGCCGCCAGAGTTCACAGGCGGCAGAAAACAGAAAGTGAACGGAAAAGGAGGTCTTGTGTGGACAGTTAGGGGCTGAAAAGTCCTTGATTTACAAGGCTTTGCAAGCACAGAACAGGGGCAGGCAATAGAAACTACCGTCTGCCCCCGGAAACAGGCTTCTAACCGTCCACAAAACACGATATGACAAACACCATTTATATCCATCAGCCGGAAAAGGCGGTCAGCTTTACCCGGCTTCCGAATTTCCTTTTTGAAGCCCCCACATTCACACCCCTGTCCAACGAAGCAAAGGTACTGTATGCCTTTATCCTGCGCCGGACAGACCTGTCCCGGAAAAACGGCTGGGCAGATGAATATGGGCGGATTTACCTTTATTATCCCATCAACGAGGTAGTGGAGCTGCTCCACTGCGGGCGGCAGAAGGCGGTCAATACCCTGCGGGAGCTGCAATATGCCGGACTGGTGGAAATCCAGAAGCAGGGCTGTGGAAAACCCAACCGCATTTACCCAAAATCCTACGAAGCGGTTCCAAACACCGACTTCAAGAAATCCCGTTATGGAACGCCGGAGAACTGAAAACCGCACTCCACAAGTACGATAATCAATCCTCTTGAAGTACGAAAACCGGACGGTATATAGAAATACAGAGATTAAAACGATTTTATTTATATCTTATCCATTCCTATCCTATCCGAGATATTTTCTGCGGGATTTTCCTGTGGAAAAGTCCCGGAAAGGAACGGAATGGGGAAAGGAGTTTCATGGCACAACACGCAATTTTGCGATTTGAAAAACACAAGGGCAATCCGGCAAGACCGCTGGAAGCCCATCACGAACGGCAAAAGGAACAGTACGCCAGCAATCCCGACATTGACACCAGCCGGAGCAAGTACAATTTCCACATCGTCAAGCCAGAGGGCAGGTACTACCACTTTATCCAGAACCGTATTGAACAAGCGGGCTGCCGCACCCGCAGGGACAGCACCCGGTTTGTGGATACGCTGATTACCGCCAGCCCGGAGTTTTTCAAGAAGAAATCCCCAAAGGAGATACAGGAATTTTTCCAGAGGGCGGCTGATTTCTTAATCGGGCGGGTAGGCCGGGAAAATATCGTGTCGGCGGTGGTACACATGGACGAGAAAACGCCCCACCTGCATTTGGTCTTTGTCCCGCTGACAGAGGACAACCGCCTGTGTGCAAAGGAGATTATTGGGAACAGAGCCAGCCTCACAAAATGGCAGGACGATTTTCACGCCTATATGGTGGAGAAATATCCCGACTTGGAGCGTGGGGAAAGTGCCAGCAAGACAGGCAGGAAGCATATCCCCACCCGTTTGTTCAAGCAGGCGGTCAATCTCTCCAAACAGGCAAGAGCCATTGAAGCCACGCTGGACGGTATTACCCCGTTCAACGCCGGAAAGAAGAAAGAGGAAGCCCTCTCCCTGCTGAAAAAGTGGTTTCCGCAGATGGAGAATTTCTCCGGTCAGCTCAAAAAATACAAGGTCACAATAAACGACCTTTTGGCAGAAAATGAACAGTTGGAAGCCAGAGCCAAAGCCAGCGAAAAAGGCAAGATGAAAGATACGATGGAACGGGCAAAGCTGGAAAGCGAGCTGAAAGACATTCAGCGGCTGGTAGACCGTATCCCGCCGGAGGTGCTGGCAGAACTGAAACGGCAGCAGCAGCACACAAAGGAGAGGTGATTGATGACAGAAAACATTTCACGCCGCAGCATGGCGGCACTGCACTTTGAAAATTAAATACGGAGGTACTATGGAGCATATCAGATACAAGAAAGAAACCGAAGTCGTGACTTTTCAGGGAAAGGAAATCACGCTGGAAAATCTCTCCCCGGTGTTCACGCCGGAGCAGGAAGCGGCAAAACGCCGGGAGCTGGAACAGCAGCTTTATGAGGTATTCCGCAAGTATGCCGACAAACGGCAGAGTGAGGAAGCCGGGGCATAAGGTTTTCCGAAGCCATCATTGATTTGCGGGGCTGCTGGCGGTATAATAAAACTGTCAGCAGCTCCGTTTCTTTTTTAAGAAAAGGAGCGACAATATGAACAATCGAATAGACGCAATCTATGCAAGACAATCGGTAGACAAAAAGGACAGCATTTCCATTGAAAGCCAGATTGAGTTTTGCAAATACGAATTGAAAGGCGGGAACTGCAAAGAGTACAAGGACAAAGGGTATTCCGGGAAAAATACGGAGCGTCCACAATTCCAACAGCTTATGCGGGATATTGAAAGCGGCCTTGTGCGGAAAGTGGTGGTTTACAAGCTCGACCGCATCAGCCGTTCCATTCTCGACTTTGCGAAGATGATGGACTTCTTCCAAAAGTACGAAGTGGAGTTTGTGTCCTCTACGGAGAAGTTTGACACCTCCACCCCGATGGGGCGGGCTATGCTGAATATCTGTATCGTGTTCGCCCAGCTTGAACGGGAAACGATACAGAAGCGGGTGACGGACGCTTACTACTCCCGCAGTCAGCGGGGCTTCAAGATGGGCGGGAAAGCCCCTTACGGCTTCCATACAGAGCCGATTAAGATGGACGGTATCAACACAAAGAAGCTGGTGGTAAACCCGGACGAAGCAGCAAATATCCGGCTGATGTTTGAGATGTATGCCCAGCCCACAACCTCCTACGGGGACATTACCCGGTACTTTGCGGAACAGGGGATTTTGTTCCATGGCAAAGAGCTGATACGCCCCACGCTAGCGCAGATGTTACGCAATCCTGTCTATGTGCAGGCAGACCTTGATGTGTACGAATTTTTCAAAAGTCAAGGGACAATCATTGTCAATGACGCTGCCGATTTTACAGGCATGAACGGCTGCTATCTGTATCAAGGGCGGGATGTGAAGCCCAGCAAAAAGAACGACTTGAAAGACCAAATGCTGGTACTGGCTCCCCATGAGGGCATTGTCCCCTCCGACATCTGGCTGACCTGCCGTAAGAAGCTGATGAACAACATGAAAATCCAGTCTGCCCGGAAAGCCACCCACACATGGCTGGCGGGAAAAATCAAGTGCGGGAACTGCGGGTATGCCCTTATGAGTATCTTCAATCCCTCCGGCAAGCAATACCTTCGCTGTACGAAACGGCTGGATAACAAGAGTTGTCCGGGGTGCGGGAAAATCATTACTTCGGAACTGGAAGCGGTTGTTTATCAGCAGATGGTAAAGAAACTGGCAAGCTACAAGACGCTGACAGGCAGAAAGAAAGCGGCAAAGGCAAACCCTAAAATTGCCGCCCTGCAAGTGGAACTTGCCCATGTGGACGGCGAGATTGAAAAACTGGTGGACAGTCTGACGGGTGCAAACAATGTCCTGCTCTCCTATGTGAATGTGAAGATAGCAGAACTGGACGGGCGCAAGCAGGAACTTCTGGCGAGGATAGCGGAACTGACGGTGGAAGCCATTAGCCCGGAACAGGTCAGCCAGATTTCCGGCTACCTCGACACTTGGGAGAATGTATCCTTTGACGACAAGCGGCGGGTGGTGGATTTGATGATTACCACCATAGCCGCTACAAGCGACAGCTTGAACATCACATGGAAAATCTGACGGGCGGAACCCCTCCCGTCAGACCGTTACCCTGTGTAGTCCCTTGTAAACTGTACTTTTTATAATTATTAAAAACTGTTGTCGTGTTTAACTTGTCAAGCAATGGCGTCGAAGAATCCGTCACACTCTCAGAATAGTCAATATTATATACAGAGAATTCAACCATAAGAGCCGCACATTCATATCCCTTATCCCGTGCAATTTGCGCAGCTGCCAACCATGCAAGCTGTGTATTATTTAACAAATTTCCAGATGCACGTGTTTGATCTTCATCTTTCATCTTATCGATAAACTTATTTAATTCATCTATCGACATTCCCGAAAAATCAACATGATACTTATCATTCATGCTTTGAATAACAGGATTGCTAGCTTTACGGCTGCTTATGTTAGCAGCATAAGACACAGTATTTATCGAAAACAAAAAACACACTGAAAGAATTAATGATACGAACCTCTTCATAACGAACCTCCTTAAATTCTGTACTCTACTATATAAATTGTGTGCTTCTCATCATCCCAGACAACGAGACTAAAATTCACATCTTCAGAATGTAAAAGCAATGTATTCATTTCGGCTTCCGAGCGTAGTTCCTTATGCTGACTATTATCATAAAGAAAAAAATTTCCACTTGCAATTTCAGGAATCGCAAAATCTAATCCAAAATATGACGACACATTTTTTAATATAGAAGATATGGTTGGAGAATCATTAATTTTCTCCCATGAATCGAGTTGATGAATAATTTTGGCTGCATCCACATCGTAGTATACCGCTAACATTATCCCATCATTTTGCAATCCGCCATAAGCCTCATATATCAACGATTCAGAGTATGTTGCTTTTCCAATTTTGAATTGTTTCAAATAATCTCGTTTTTCATATTTGCTTTTTCTTCCAAGCATAAAGCCCAAAAGCAAGCACAGTGCGACTATAGCTAGGTATCGGATAACTCGCGTTGGTCTCGCCTTTATAATTACCTCACACCTTTCTAACTTGCTGAAATATATAACAAACTCCACTTATCTACTGGTACTTCCGGTAATGGTTTCGCTCCGTCCATCGGAATAGCTAAAGGTCGCAGAATACTCAAGCCTATAAGATTTTCCGGGCTTAGTGTTAAAGCTACTGCTCACCATGCAGGTTGAGGTCGTGCTGCTGTTTGAGCAGCTACTTACTTTTTGCCATGTTCCAATTGTCCCCTTTTCATAGAGAACGCCTGAAACGCTGATTTTCTTTACTCCAGTTCGTGTCTGGGCATCAACCTGATAGTATGTTTGGTAAATAGATCCGTTGACCGTACTATCGCCTACATACCGCTCAGACTTTTCAGCGGCCATTGCGGTGCAGGCAAAACTCAAGAGAATCACCGCTGAAATAACAATGGACAACAAACGCTTTTTCGACATAGACATACACCTCCGTTTTTTTGCTCCCATCAAGAGCCTTTGTATAATCAACGCAATTCGCATTCGCTTCGTTTCAATTTTCAGGAGAAAATTTTTCAAATTTTCCATCTTTGTAAGTTCAGACAAAAAGAAAGCCAGACATTTGTGAACTCTCACAAGTGTCCAGCTTTCTTAACGGATACCTTCCGCAATTTTCATAATCTCATCGTATGGAATGTTTCCCATAACGGTATGTGTAATCCCCCGATGTTCCCAACTTAGAGTATAAACATTCTTTCCATGTTCATCCGTACTGGTTCCAAGTACACCATCTGCTTCTCCGACCTTTACGGTTTCGTACACTGTATGCTCATTATCAAATAGGGACTGCTGCCCCGGCTGGATAATTGAACAACGGACAGTGTAGCTTTCCTCTGTTTCTTTTGACGAGTAAACATGTAAAAAGTTTTCTGCTCGTTCAAATTTCTGCGCATTGTCCATTTCAAAGCCGTCCGGCACATAATGATCGCTGTATCCATCCGGCAATCGTTCCAGCGGTTCGCCATCCACCTGATAAGTCAACTGCATCTCAATGGGCAGAAACTTTTGAATCATCGTGTAGACTGCCTTGCGGAAGTCTGCGCTGACCGCAAGTGCGCCAAGGGTCAGCACCACCAGCGTCAAGGCTGCAACCAACACCCGTTTCAACATCGGACGGTGTTTTTTCCTCCGTAATGCCACTGCCATTCGTTCATCCCATTGAGAAGTATCCGGGTAAAGTTCTTCAAGTTGTTCTGGTGTTGGCAGTGTATCCAGTTCCTTTTGTGCATCTGCACGAAGTGCAATCATCAAGGCCGCTTCAAATGAAATGTTTGTCTGCTCACTCATGGTTACTCAACTCCTTCCATAATAGTTTTCTCCCTCGAAAGAGCCGTGTTCGTACCACTTCGTCCGTTAATCCCAGCGATTTCGCAATCTCACGATTTGTATATCCCATTGCCAAAAGGCGTAATGGGTCACGATATTTCGGTTTCATTTGTCCAATCAGTTCTGTCAACCTCTCGATATTGTCAACACTGATTATTGCATCATCTGGCACTGGCGCATTATCCTCAATATCTGGGATTTCTTCCAGCGATTCTTCGCGCCGCTTGCGAAGCTGATCATACGCACGGCTTCTACTACAACTAACGAGATAAGCAGCGAGTTCGTGACAGTTTTCTCGATGAATTTTAGAAAAATTTTTTGCAACGTACAAAAATACCTCTTGTAGCACATCCTCTGCCAGATACGAATCATCCATGATTTTGTAAGCGGTATGGTAAACCAGCCGTTTGTATGTATTGTACACCTCGGTAAAATCTTCTTCAAAGTTTCGATCATCAAGCACACTTAGATATAACGCAAGCAACGCAGTCACCTCTATTCACATTGATTGTGTGTAGTGTACCACGAACCAATAAAAATGTCGAATACAACCAACTTTTGAAAAGGAGCGTGATGCCATTGACCCAACCGAAAACCGATCTCGCCTATCTCCGCAGCGAGAAAGCCAAAGCAGAACAGCAGCTGCGCTACTACCAGCACCGGGAGAAAATTCTGGAACACCAGATACCGGAGCTGACCCGCAAGGCCCGTGTGCATCGGCTGTGTACCCGTGCCGGAATGCTGGAAAGTTTTCTGATTGCGCCGGAAGAACTCACCAACGATCAGGTGATGGAGCTGCTGAAAATCTCGTTCCGCCAGCCTGAAGTCGTGCTGGCACTTGCAAAGATGGTGCATGATGTTCACGAACGCAGCAACGTCCAAAACCCTTTAGAATAAAGGGCGCAATTATACACCGTTCCGGTGAAATTGCGGTCTTGCAGACGGCTCGATGAAATCGAAGCTGGCGTTTGTGCGCCAGCCCGATTCCATCCCAAGGAAAACTGCATTTTCCTTGCGCTGCTTTGCAGCTATCCTTTTGCGGCTCCCGCCTGAGATCGAAGCGCATGGCACTCCGTTCTAAGGCGGCGAGCAAAACCGAATACAATTCCAGACCGTTCACCAAGAGCAATCTTGCTGGGCGGTCTTTTTGTTTGGGGGTGATGCCTATTCCGTGTCCGCATTTCAAAATTACCATCGTCAAGCGCAGCCAAGGGCAGTCCGCTGTTGCCGGGGCCGCTTACCAAAGCGGCGAACGGCTGTTCAGCGAGTACGACCAGAGAACAAAATTCTACAACAAGAAGAAAGAGCTTGTCCACGCTGAGATCATGCTGCCATCCTATGCGCCGCCCGGATATGCAGACCGGGCGACCCTCTGGAACGCCGTAGAAGCTGTGGAGAACCAGTGGAACTCCCAGCTTGCCCGGCGCATCGTGCTGGCGTTCCCGGTGGAGGTGCCGAAGGAGCAGTATTTGTCCATGATAAAAGAGTTTTGTCAGGAGCAGTTTGTTTCCAAAGGGATGATTGCCGACTTTGCCATCCACGACAAGGGAGATGGAAACCCACACGCTCACATTCTGCTGACGCTCCGGGCAATAGATGAACACGGCAAGTGGCTCCCGAAAGCCAGAAAGGTGTACGACCTTGACGAGAACGGTGAGCGCATCCGGCTCGCTTCCGGCAACTGGAAGTGCCACAAGGAAAACACGGTGGACTGGAACGACCAGAAGTATGCCGAGGTCTGGCGGCATGGCTGGGAGACCATTACCAACCGCTATTTGGAAGCGGCTGGCCGCCCGGAACGTGTTGACCTGCGCTCCTTTGAGCGACAGGGCATCCAGCAGATACCGACCGTGCATCTCGGTCCCGCCGCACACCAGATGGAAAAGCGTGGAGTGGAAACTTTTCTCGGCAACCTGAACCGGGATATTCGCGCCGCCAATAGCCTGATGCAGTCCATCCGCAGTGCGATTCGTGGGCTGCAACGCTGGATCGCAGACCTGAATGAAAAGAAGCAGATTCTTTTGGATGCACTGGAACAAGCCAAGGAGCCAATGCTGTCCGACCTGCTGGTGGATTACTTCAACCTCCGCAACGAGCAGCGCAGCGATTGGTCTGGCAAGGCAAAACTGAAATGCACTGTCCGGGACTTTGAGGAAGTCAAACGGGCGGTGGACTATCTGAAAGCCCATTCTCTGAACACCATCGAGGATCTGGATACCGCAATTTCTAACCTGAACCAGACCGCCGCCCCTCTCCGTAGGCAGTTGAAGCAGAACGAAAACCGTATGCGGGCAATCGCCCAGATCAAGGATGCTGCCGCCGCCCATGTCAAGCTGAAGCCCATCCACGACACCTTTATCAAGAAGAACTTCAAGTTGACCAAGGACGCTTATGCCGCCCAGCACAAAGAGGAGCTGGACACCTTTAATAAAGCTGTCCGCACTCTGATGAAACTGAACGGCAGCACAGCGGTAGATTTTTCGGCATTGGATGCCGAATTTTCTGCGCTGCAATCCGGCAGCGCAGAACTGCGTACCAAACTGGAAACCTTGCAGCCGGATGTCTCTGCCCTGAAAAATATCCGCAAGTATATCGACATGGTGCTGAATAAGCAGCAGCTTTCCACACCGGGCGGCAAGCCCCCGGAGAAGGAATCGGTGCTGAAACAGCTGGAGCAGCTTCAGCAGAAAAAGTCCAACTACAAAACGATTTCTACCACCCCAAACCGCGAAGAATCGCTCTAAACGATCTTTCTGTCACCGATATGCCGTTGCAATCAGTGGCAGAAGTACATAATTCATTTGTTTTTTGCTGGCTTTTGGCTATTCTCGCTGGCTAGTGAGTAGAGGCGTACTTTTAAGGCAGAAATTTTCTCCAACACCCCCCATTTTAGGCCACTTTTTCTGTTAATAGTAGAAGCGCCTCTTTGAAAGCCGGTCATTTGTGACCTTTTTGTTAATTCTCAAAAAGATGGTTGTCTTTGGGCTGTTTTCGTTGCCTACCTATTGAGAGGATTTTTTCAAAAGCGGAGATTTGGTCTCAAGAATTACAATTCAATTACAAGTTTCTCACCAATGCTACGAAACAGGCGTTCTCGATGCCTACCAAGTGTAGGGCATCTTTTTCAAGACCATTCTCGGACTATTATGACGTTTTGTTTACAAAATTGCTTGCAATGCTACGAAATGGCCTTTTTCATCGGCTACCAAGTAGAAGGATGTTTTTCGTCCGTCAAAGTCCAGAAATCTTCCATATGTTCCTTGACAAGTGAATAGTTCAATCGTCCGGTACTTCACAAAAGGTACTTCTGTAACTCGCAGCCCGGTCATAACGAAGACGGGGTGGCTGAAATGCCAATGGTGCGGTGCAAGCCCGCCGCCGGACGATTCCCCACTCCTAGGGAAGTCGAGGACCAATATGGGAGACCTTAACTTATTAACGCAGTTGAGCACTTGTTTCGTGCTTTTCTGCGACTGGAGAATTGGAACCCACCAATTCTCGTTACATACTCTTTGTTCCTGATTTCTGCTTCAGCTGGAGGTGATCAACATTTCAGAATATCTTACCACGCAAACTCTGCTGCCGCCGTTTCTCCCATACCCACGCTTCCTTTTGGAACTTGACCTGAGTCAGACTGCAAAAATGACTTATGTGTTGCTACTCGACCGTGCCACACTCTCGCAGAAAAATCTCTGGATAGATGAACGTGGATTCGTGTTTGTCATTTTTACGATTTGCTCTTTGGCTGAGCAGCTAGGGCGCAGCACTGTCAGTGTTTCCAGTGCGCTTAAGGAATTGGACGCTGCGGGATTGATTGAGCGCAGACGAACGCGGTTTTCTTCGCCCAATCACATCTTTGTGAAAATTCCAAATGTTGAATAGTTCTGCGTTTTTCACGATTCAAGAACCGCCAAAATCACGATTCTGTGATGCAGATTCTTAATGGCATCTGCAAAAGATATTTTTCCTATGCAGTATAGCAGCCTTTAAGACTGTATCGAAGAAAACTTTCACCTAACCAACGTAATAAAACAAAAAGAGAAAAACGAATAGAATCCATCCATTCCTTTCCGTATTTGCACCACATGAATGAGGAGGTCTGCCCTTGAACAAAGAAAAATCTGAGAAGAAGCCCACCACACGCAAACGTGCGCCGAGAAGTCCGAAGTCCGTGCGCCTGATCGTGGAACGCCATTATATCGGCAATGTGCCGATGAATACGCTTTTTCAGCGGCTTGTGGAAGAAGAAATTCGTAAAACTGCCGAATCGTATCTCGCCGCTGGCTAATTGGACGTTTTACTGCGGAAAAGGGCTTGCATCGTCACGCAGCATCCGCTACAATGTGATTGATGAGGTCTCTTTTCCATTATGGAGGTACACATGGAAAAGGACAAAAAAGTAACTGCTTTATACTGCCGACTGTCAAAAGATGACGGTTCAAACAGCGAAAGCCTGAGCATCCGCACTCAAAAGGCGATGCTTATGGAGTATGCCACACGCAACGGTTTCGGGAATTGCCAGTACTATGTTGATGATGGTTACAGCGGTACGAACTCTGACCGCCCTGCCTTTCAGGAACTTCTGGATGATATCCGGGAAGGAAAGGTGGCAACAGTCATTACCAAAGACCAGTCCCGACTTGGACGCAACCACATCGAAACCGGAACGTATATGGAAATCTTCTTTCCTGAACACGGTGTCCGCTATATTGCAATCAACGATGGTTATGATTCCAACGAGCAATCTCAGATGGATATTGCCCCGTTCCGAAACATCATCAATGAAATGTACGCCAAAGACACTTCCCGAAAAATCAAGAGTGCCCTTCGGACACGCAAGAAAAGCGGAAAGTATATCTCCAGCGGCGCACCGTTTGGCTACCAGAAAGACCCTGCCGACCACAATCACCTTGTGATCGACCCGAACACCGCCCCCGTTGTTGAGTATATCTATTCAATGGCAGAGGAAGGGCTGGGGCTTCACCGCATCGCCAAGCGGCTCCACGATGAAAAAGTCTTGAAGCCGTGTTACTACAAGAAAGAGATGTTTGGCCGCTTTATTGATGATGAAAAGATGTATGATTGGGACAGTGCCTATATCAGTCAGGTTCTGCACAGCCCAGTCTACGCCGGACACATCATCTACGAAGCCAAGCCCACCGTGTCCATGAAATCCAAAAAGCGGCGTTATATTCCGTTTGAAGAACGCGCTATCGTTCCGAATACACATGAAGCAATCATCCCACAAGACCGTTGGGAGAACGTGCAGCGAATCCTTTACAGCCGTTCCAGTAGTTTTATGTGCGATAAGACCGACTACGACAATATCTTCAAAGGCATCGTCCGCTGTGCAGACTGCGGCAGAACGATGTTAGTCAAGGTCGAGCACAGGCGCAAACGTAACAGTGTTCTGGATCAGACCTTTTATTGTTGCAGCACTTATCGGAAATATGGTGCGAAAGCCTGTGACTCTCATAATTTGGAAGCCCGTGTTCTGCATGAAGCTGTCTTTGCGGACATTCAGGCACACGCAAAGGCCGCTGTGAGCAATCGGGAAGCCCTTGTGAAGAAGATTGCAAATCAGATGCACCTCCGGGTGTCCTCTGACCGGGCGCAGCACAAACGGGATTTGAAGCAGTGTAAAGCACGAATCGCAGAAATCGAAGACCTGTATGCAAAACTTTATGAGGACGTATCAAAGGGACTTCTCCCGGAGAAACGTTTTCAAATGCTTGCAGATCGCTACGACAAAGAACAGGCTGAACTGACCGAGAAGATTGAGCAGTACGAGCGGGAAGGCCGTGCTGAACACGATCAGCTGGACAAGATTCAGGATTTTATTGATGAAGTCAGCAAGTACGCTGGCATCACCGAACTGAACTATAAGATTCTGCATCAGCTGATTGACAAGATTCTGGTATCCAAAGCGGAAAAGGTCGATGGCGAATACGTCCAGAAAATCCAGATTTTCTACCGCTTTATCGGCCCATTGGATGCCATTGAATAACAACGTCAGAAAAGTCACCTCCGAGAACTATCCTACAGAGGATGGTCTGGAAGGTGATGGTGTCGATGCCCTCAGCCCGCAGCTGACGCAGGGTGGCCAGCGAGGCCCGGAGGGAGGCCGTGAACCGCCCGACGCGGATAGAGAGGACATTGTTGCCCCGGATGCTGGTGTAGGAGATGCGCTGGCCGTCCTTGTCGGTGACGACGAGGCCCGGGAAGACCGACTCCTGCACAGAGGCGTCCGCAGAGCCGCCGCCGGAAGAAGTCTCCGTGACAGACACTTTGTCGCCGGGGAGAGAAATATCGTTGCCCTCGGAGTTGTAACGGGTGATGGAGCTGCCCTCAGCAAGGCCGGAGAACTCCTGCTCGCCGTTCATGTCGCCGATGGCGGCATTGCCCTTGCCCGCCTTGGCAACGATGGTCACTTTGCCCTCAAGGGTGATCTGGGGGGTGACAGGGGTATATTCACTGTCTGTCGTACTGCCGCCGCCGATACCTGCACCACCGGGGCCGACGTAACCTTGACCATCCTCTTCGGCAATACCGCCAGTAGCGTTCACAGTAGGAGAAGAATCCTTTGTGCCGCGAATGGTAATTTGACCGTTATTGCCACCAGCATCAGTGCCGTTACCAATACCAGCAGAACCCATGCCACCGGTAGCGTTTACGGTAGTGTTTCCTTCAATGGTTATATCGCCTGTGCCGGATTGGCCATAACCATAGCCACCGCCAATGCCAGCACCGTCTTCGCCGCCCTGAGCATTTTCAATAGTGGCATTGCCAGAAATGGACACAGTACCGTTGCCGACAGCGCCACCACCGATACCGGCACTCATCCCGCCGCCCAAGGCGCTTTCAATTTTAGAATCACCAGAGATAGTCACAGTACCGTTGCCCCATTGACCGCCGCCGATGCCTGCACCGCCGCCACCGCCGACAGCACTTTTAATAACTGCGTCACCAGTTATCTTAATATTGGCGTCGCCCCAATTGCCGCCGCCAATGCCAGCAGAAGCATAACCACCGGTGGCTTCAATCGTGCCACCGCTTATTTCAATGTCCGCGTTACCGGCATTAGTGCCCTTGTTTCCCTGACCGCCGCCGATACCGGCTCCGTCTTCACCAGTAGCAGTAATCGTGCCGCCAGTGATGGTGACTTGACCGGCTTTTACACTACCGCCGCCAATACCAGCAGCAAAGCCTTTGCCGGTGGCATTCAGACTGCCATCGTTGTTCTCATCCTGAATTGTTAGCTTGCCGCTGGTCACATTTCCTTCACCGTCTACGGTCTGGTTGTGCTCCAAACCAGCGCGATTATAGGCGCCCTTTAACTCGTTGTCGCCATCCAGTTCGATATTGGTATCGCCCTTGCCGGTCACGCTCACAGCGGCTTCGCTCCCTCTGCTGGCGTCGATATTCAAATCCTTGAGCGTGACCTCTACCTTATCGCCCTCATTTTCGGCCTCGATGGTCACGGTGTTCTTATCCGACTCGCCGGTGATGATGGTTTCGCCCTCATCTTTTACGAAGTCGTTATCGCCCTGCTTGACGTTGTTCGGCCCCTCGGCCTCGCCCGCTTTCACGGTGATGTCGCCGTTGGCGATGTCCCATGTCTTGGCAAAGGCCGGGGCGGTCAAGGTGGTGAGCATGGCGGCGGTCAGGATGAACGCCGCTGCCCGCTGAGAGGCCGGACGGGGTGAATCGTTACCCCCCCCCCGTATGGAGAGGCCGACCCAGAACACGCATCGCAAGCTTACGATATGACAGCATACAAAAACCCCCTTTGAATAGTGAAAAGAAATAGTGAAAACAGAGAACATCTGACTGTCCTGAATGTACCACATCTGCGGGAAAAAATCAAGAAAACCTGCGCGAATCGCCCTGTTTCCTGCGTGAATGGAGAAGCTCCGACAGAAAGAGTGCCTTTTGGCGAAGAAGAAGCGCCACTTTTGCTTTTCCGGGGCAGACATGGTATACTGGGAAAGGAAAAACCCGCCGACTGGGCGGGAAAAAGGAGAATGGTATCATGAAAACGAAATTTGGCATCGTGGGCTGCGGCTTCCTCGGAAACATTGTGGCCGACGCGTGGAAGAGGGGCCTGCTGGAGGACTACGAGCTGGTGGGCGTCACCAGCCGCACCTTCGCCTCGGCAGAGAAGACGGCGTCCGCCGTGGGCTGTGCGGCCTGCGCGGACGTGGACGCCCTGCTGGCGCTGGAACCGGAGTACATCGTGGAGGCGGCCTCGGTGGAGGCGGTGCGGGCCATGGCGGTGCCGGTGCTGCGCCGGGGCGTGAGCCTCGTGGTGCTGTCCATCGGTGCGTTCGCCGACCTCGCCTTCTACGAGGAGGTCAAGCAGGCGGCCCGGGAGGGCGGGGCCAAGGTGCATCTGGCCAGCGGTGCCATCGGCGGCTTCGACGTATTGCAGACCGTCACCCTCATGGCTGAGGCCCAGAAGCTGGACGAAAAGGCCGGTATCGAGACCCACACCGGCGCGAAGGGCTTCCGCAACACCCCCGTCTGGGCCGACCATCTGCTGACCGACACCGAAAAGACCACCGTCTTCACCGGCAGTGCCAAGGAGGCCATCGCCACCTTCCCCCGCCGGGTGAACGTCGCCGTGGCCACCTCGCTGGCCACCACCGGCCCGGACGTCACCGGCGTGACCATGCACTCCGTCCCCGGCTGGGTGGGCGACGACCACTGCATCACCGCTGAGATCGAGGGCGTCAAGGCTGTGGTGGACATCTGCTCCTCCACCAGCGCCATCGCCGGGTGGAGCGCCGTGGCCCTGCTGCGCAACCTTGCCTCGCCGGTCTGCTTCTATTAAATAAGGAGGAAAAGCGC
>OKYF01000287.1_pt1 | contig 15017 bp, 10 predicted proteins | sample 1609081 | NCBI WGS metagenome assembly OKYF01 (sample SAMN02675048, study PRJEB24791) | human gut metagenome, SKBSTL034 | isolation source: stool | host: Homo sapiens | place: USA | reverse complement strand
AGCATATTACGTAGGTTCTCAAGTTATGACAGACGATGTGTTCTGTTAGGCGTTTCTCCTGCCAACTATGTTTTCGATGGATAAGAAAAAGAAATCCCCATCGCCTCTGTTTGTGTAGAGGACGATGGGGATCGGTATTTTTTCTAATACATAATATCTACTAGGGGAATTACTTCAGTGTGATGATGATCTTCTCGATGTAGCGAGCACCTGCCTTATTGTTGAAGAGAGTAAAATACTTGACGTTCTGTGCGCTCAAGTCGAATGTCTCTGTATAAGTCTTGTAATCACCTGAAACCTCATTGGTAGATTTACCTTCGATAGCTGTATCCTTACCATTTGCAGCCTTTGCTGCATAGAGGGTGTAGCTTGGGGCATAGGTAGAAGTTGCTTTTGTTGAGAACAGGATTGTTACGGTCTTGATGTCCTTTGCAAAGGCTGTAGAATTAAACAGGAAGCCTTGTTTGCTAGCATCAGATGCATTACCTTGCATTTGGATACCCTTACCATTTGTTCCGTCAGAAATGCAAATTTTAGCACCTTTAAAGGTGGTGTCGCCAATCTTCCAAGTGTACCAGGTTGATTCGTTTGTAACATTCTGACTATTATAATTCCTTTCTACAAGTTCTACATTACCGCTCTTGCCACTCAAGATAGATGCGTCTGTCATTTCGATGTTGCCGCTGGCTGGTGTATCAGGTGTTGGGTCTGGCTTAACCTCACCGCCGCCTTCACCTTCAATCTTAACGATAGAGCTGGTCTTGTCAACCTCCATGATATCATTTCCGTTCTTGTCGGTGAACTTCATGATCTTACCCAGGATAGTAACCTTCTGACCCACCTTCAAATCTTCCTTAGAAGCGAAGTCTGCGCCGTTCAGTCCCTTACCAGAGTAAACCTGCATGTCCTTGCTCTTGCCATCGTCTGAGATGTAATAGGTGATGCTCTTGTATTGGTCATTATAGAAAGCAACATCTGAGATGATACCTGTCAGGTAAACCTGTGTAGTAGGCGCTGTGCCAGCCTTGATGGCTGCGATAGCTTCTGCCACGTTGTATGGGTCACTGAGAGAACCCTTACCAGTTGTTGGAGTATCAGGAGATGTAGTTCCTGTGTTCTCGATAGAGATGATGGTGCTGTTCTTGTCGATTTCATTGACAATAGTGCCATCATTCTTCGTGAATGCCTTGACGATTCCTTTTACTACTACGGTCTGACCAACTTTCAAGTCATCCTTGGAAGAGAAGTTTGCACCATCCTTGCCTTTGCCAGAGTATACTTCGATAACATCTGAAGAGCCCTCGTCTGCGATGTTATATGACAAACTGCTATAGGTTGCGTTGAAGAAAGTTACGGCTGTAATCTTACCCTTTACGCATACAGCTGTAGAAGGTGCTGTACCTGTCTTGATGAGGGCGATGGCTTCTGTTACAGTATATGGATTGCTTTCAGAACCCTTTTGGTTAGGATCTGTGTTTCCTGGAGTCTCAGGCTTGGTAGGCTGTGTGTAAGGTTCTGGCACATCCTCGCAGCTGCTGAATGTGAAGGCAGCCATTGCCGCCATCAAAACTGAAAATATATACTTTTTCATATTATTGTCTTTTTAAATATTGTTACTATTTTGATAATCAGTAATTACTTGATAGAGATGAGATTGCCACCCTTGATCTCTTTGGTGCCGTTATAATCAAGCAGGGTGCCTGATACAACCACCTTCTTGCCTGGTACAAGGATACCCTTGGTTTCCTCTGTCCACTTTGCACCATCGATGTTTAAGCAACGGAATACCTCGAGAGTCTTGCCTTCTGTATCCTTACCGTCGTCAGAGATAACGAATGTAGCGTTACCATACGTGCCAGTATCTACATCTTTCACCTTTACGATGATACCGGTAGCATAAACCTTAGCATCGCCTGCTGTACCGGCATTGATCTTCTCCAGTGCCTGAGCCACGGTATAAGGCTTCTCCAATGTACCGCCTGTTTCTGATGCCTTCAGATCATCCGTGTTGCGAAGTACAATCTGCCAGGTGTTGCCGAATCGGGTGAAGATACCGGTGATATCGAATACGCCCTGTGGAACCACCTCGTTGGCAAACTTAGAATAACCCGAGTTGCGCACTACCAGGTTGTTTTTGTTGATTCTCTTGCCCGTTTCGGCATCAATCAGTTCCAGACTCGTATTGGTATCATCTGGCGCCCATACGTTTGTACCGTTGGCTGAAGCAAACTTCACTTTCTTCAGGGTCATCAACTTGCACACGTTAGCCTCCATATAGGCTGCATCAGTAAGCTTTGTCAGGTCAAACTCCTCTGGCACTACCGTGCTTGCATCCGCCTCGCCAGGGTTCAGAATCTTGAAGTGCTCGTTCCAGATGGCACGCTCTATCTTTCCTATACCCAGACTTCCATCTGAGAGCTTGGTATTCACACCGCCAATCTGAGGCAACTTCTTGTAACTTCCGATATAGAGACCCTTCAGGTTTACGAGAATCTCCTGACCAACAGGAAGATAACCTGAGAGGCCACTTCCGTTGATGGCAATGATGATTGCGCCGGATGCATCCTGTACGCTCACCTGGTTGTAGATATTGCCACTGACATCATTGCCCGTCACTACCGCCTTGATCATCATGTCCTTCTCAATCAGCTTGTAGCCATTGTCGCTGTTGATAATCGTAGCAAACTGGGTCTTCAAATCTGCTATGCTGATCACATTCTTCTCCCTCAGGCTGTTGTTGCCCCATGGAGATGCAGGCACCTTCTCGGTCAGGTCTGGGTCAGCATAACCGTCGCCCATACACGACCCCAGAGTCAGTGCCAGGAATGCCAATGCTATGAATTTTATCTTTTTCATTGTTCTTTCTTTTTATTGTTATAGAGAAACGGGATTGCTCCCTGTTCTTTATGTTAAAGAGAAACTGCTCTTTAGAATCTGTAAGATACCTGGAACATGCCGTTGGTACCCCAGGTGTAATACTTCTTAGGATTCTTGGAGAACTGGTAGAGGCGTGGATTCTTCACGTTGCCGTTAGCATCCACTGTATAGCTTGAACGTGAGTTCTGCTCATATCCGCCTGTTACGATGGTCTGGTTGTTCAGCAGGTTGGTAATCATGAGGTTGAAGTTGAGAGAACCCTTCTTCAGTCTCACGCTCTTGCCTATGCTCAGGTCAACCATCCATCCTCCGTGACCCTTCTCCTGGGCTACAGCATCCTCAGTCCAGCTCATACCGTCGAGTGTAGTAGGAGCAAAGATTTCAGGGAATGCCTTGTGGGCAGCCTGGCGGTTGGTCAGCACCTTCTCATATCTGTAGCTTGGAGAATAAGAGAGGTAGATGCGGTCGTAATAGTTGGCATTGAGGTTGACGAACCATCCGTTTACATGGGCATCGAGACCGATGCTTCCCACTGTGAGCGGTGTGCCACTCTCGCGCATATTCATCACGTAAGCCTTGTCCTGGTAAACCTCAGCACTCTTTGAGAGCATGTATACGGCGTTTACATTGTTGATGTTCTTCGCCTCGCTCATAGCGCCCAGGGTCTTCAGGTCGAGCCATGATGTGAGCTTAATCTTAGCGCCCACCTCTACACCATAGTATTCCTTCTTCAGTCCGGTCATGCTCACGTAGGTGAATGAGTTCTCATCATCGTTGTAGAAGTTCTGCCATTCCGTAACGTTCTCCAGTCGGCTGTAGTATCCGCTCACGTTGGCACTCAGCCATGCGTTGCGATACTGGTAACTGAATTCAGAGCTGAAGATGCGCTCGTTCTTGAGGTTAGTCACGAAGTCGTTGCTGATTTCAGGCGAGATGAAGGCTGTGTTTGCCATCGGTGCACGCAGCTCGTATCCGGCTCCTATGCTGAAGGCATGACCTCTGCCCATATCCACGTTCAGACTTCCCTTTACGCCACCGTCCAGGAAGTTGGCTGTGCCGCTCTTGCCCTGGCTGTTGTTCGGTGCCATACCGTTGCGCATGTAGCCTCGGCGGTTCATTCCGGTATATCCGATACGTCCGCTCAGCATCGCCTTCATGTTGTAGAATTCGGCTGTATAGGTGCTCCATGCGTTTGCCTTGTTCACGTCGATGCGATAGTCGTAACCGAACTTGTCGCCCTCGTAAACCAGCTTGCCTGTGTTGTTAGGACCGGCTGTGTTCAGATCGTACTGCACACGTGGGTCGGTCTTAGGATAATCTCCCAGGGCATATGTGTTGATGTTGTGGAAGATGGCACCGCCCAGCATGTCTTCCAGTGTCTGATAGTGCTGGTTGGTACTCTTTCCGAGCATGATACCCGTAGCCAGGTTCGATTTCTTGGTCAGCTTGGTGTTCAGAACGGATGACAGGCTCAGGGTCAGGTTGTCGTTGTGCTTAGCCTGAACATAGTATAGCAGATCCTGTCCGTTCTTGGCTGCCTGCTGGTTGGCATAGTACAGGCGGTTCCAGTTAATCTGTCGGTTCTGTTTGCTTGCCTGCCAGTAGTTTACGGCGTTGTTCCAGTTTTCCCAGGTATACATGTTGTTGCCGTTCTTGTAGTCGCCCCATACATAGTAGTTGGCTGATGGCATGTTCTTCCAGTAGTCTGGCTGTGGATTCTCTGCGTTGTTGTAGTTGAGCTTGGTGCTCTTGTACATAGAGTATTTTCCGAACACCGATGTGGTGAGCTTCATCTGGTCGTTGATTTCCCAGTCCCATGTAGCGATAGCCGAAGGGGCAAAGTCGTTCACTACGCGTGAGTTTCTCTTGTGTCCGTTCTGGTATCCCCAGTATGGGTTATACTGGTAGTCGTTTGCCAGCCAGTAAGCCTCGTCGGTAGATGCTCCCTGGGTACTTCTTTCTGTCGGGTTACCCCATGTGGAGAAGCTCAGCGAGTGACCGTTCATCCACTTCTTCTGTACACCGAAGAAATAGGAGAGGGCGTTGTAGAAGGTTCCCTCTACGTATCCCTGGTTAGCCCAACGGTAGGTGAGACCGGCTGTTATTGCCCATCCCTTCTCGTTGAAGCCGCTGGAGTAGGAGTAGAGTCCGCGCAGGGTATAGTTGCGGTTGGCAACACCTACGCTGGCATACTGTCCTTCCTGCATGCTTCCGGCACGGAAATCATAGTTGTTGGAGCCTGCCATGCCGGTCATCGAATAGCCGTTGGCTTCGAAAGGCAGGGCAAAGTCTACGTTTCTGGAGAATCGGTTCAAACCGCCGATGTTGGAGAAACGGAACTGTCCGGTCTCCATATCGTTCATGGAAGCACCGTTGATATAGACATCGTTGTACTTCTGGTTGAAGGCACGATAGCGGAAACGTGCTGGCGAGAACAGGTAACCTGCCTGGCTCGCGTATACGTTGCTGGTAGAATTGAGGATGGTGACATTGGATGACATGTCATCGTCCTCGCCCAACTGTGCCTCGGAGAAGGTGAAAGCATTCTCGTCAAGTCCCTGTGCTATGTTCTGGTCAGTCTTTTCGTTCTGAGCCATAGCCAATGAACATGAGAAGAGTGCTAACATTGCTAAGTTTACTTTCTTCTGCATAGTTTATATGTATTAAGTATTAATAAACCGGCAACAGTAGTCTCTTTGAGCAGTGATGATATATGTCCCGCTAGGTCTTGTTTGGGCGATAAGGGGACTTACCGTGTCCCTGGTCTTGTGTCTTCTGTTCCGATTCAATGTGTTTAATGCTGCAAAGTAACAAAAAATTTTTTGAAAAATGAATTTATTTATGTTAAAAATGTATGAAAACTGAAAAAATATTCGTTTTTATGGAGATATTTCCGGTTTTTTAGGTATCTTTGCTGCCTGTTACCTCACCGCGTTAAGGTGAACATATATAATTAGGTATACATTAATATTTAATATTAGTATGAGAAAACATTTGCTCTTGCTGGCTGCCCTCCTCATGATTGGGGTGGGCGCTACGGCACAGAAAAAGAAGTCGCAGACTTCCGGTAACAAGCAGTATCAGGTGTATGCTGTGGGTTTCTATAACCAGGAGAACCTCTTCGATACCTGCCATGATGCCGGTAAGAATGATTATGAGTATCTCCCTGCTAAGGGATGGAATGGTATGAAATATACCAATAAACTCAAGAATATGTCGCGTGCACTTGCCGACATGGGTACCGATGTGCTGCCTAACGTGGGCTGTGCCTTCATCGGTCTGGCTGAGGTTGAGAATGCCAACGTGCTGAAAGATCTCACCGCGCAGCCGCCTCTCAAGGCAAGAAACATGCAGTTCTGCCATATCGAGGGTCCCGATAAGCGAGGCATCGATTGTGCGCTGCTCTATAATCCGGCACTCTTCACGGTGAAGAATACCCGATTGGTGCCTTACGTACAGGAACTTGCCAAGGATTCTGCCTACAAGACCCGTGGTTTCCTCACCGTACGTGGTGAGTTGGCGGGCGAGGATGTGGCGGTTATCGTATGCCACTGGCCAAGCCGTTTCTCCGGTTCGTTCTATCGCGAGAGCGGAGCGCGCCAGGCTAAGGTGGTAAAAGACAGTTTGCTCCGTCTGAACCCTGAGATGAAGGTGTTCGTGATGGGTGATATGAACGATGATCCTACCAACGCCAGCATGCATAAGGTGCTGAAGGCAAAGGCTGAAATCAGCGAGGTGGGTGCCGATGATATGTATAACCCATGGTATAACATCCTGGCCAAGGAGGGCAAGGGAACCCTGTTCTACAGCGGTTCATGGAATCTCTTCGACCAGATTGTCATCACGCCTAATCTCCTGAACAGGGATAGTAAGAACAAGGACTACAGTTCTCTGAAGTTCTGGAAGAACCACATCTTCCGCCGCGATTACCTCATCCAGCAGGAAGGTCAGTACAAGGGTGCTCCTTTGCGTACCAAGGCAGGCGGCAGATGGCTTAACGGCTACAGCGATCACCTGCCGGTAGTGATGTACCTGGTGAAGGAAAAAAGTAGAAAATGGTAGAGAATCATCCTTTTGAGCCGTGGCTGCCCGAGAATGCGCGGCTGCTGATGCTCGGCACGTTTCCGCCTGCAGCGAAGCGGTGGTGCATGCCCTGGTATTATCCCAACTTCCAGAATGATATGTGGAGGATATTCGGGATTATCTACTTCCAGGATAAGTTCCATTTCGTGGATGTAGAGAAGAAGACCTACCGCCTCTATGCTATTAAGGAATTTCTCAGGGAGAAGGGCGTCGCCATCTATGATACCGCACAGCAGGTGATACGCACCAAGAATACGGCATCCGACAAGGACCTGCAGATCGTGCAGCCCGCCGATCTCGACGGCATGCTCCGCCAGCTGCCCCATTGCAGGGCGGTGCTTACAGCCGGCCAGCTTGCCACGAAGGTATTTTCAGAACACTTCGGCATCAAGGAAAAGCCTGAGATGGGAGGCTATGCCGAATTCCAGTTCGAGGGCCGCAGACTCCGTCTGTACCGCATGCCATCCAGTTCCCGTGCCTATCCTATGGCAGTGGAGAAGAAGGCTGAATTCTACCGCAAGATGTTTGATGAAATCTTATAGAAAGAATATGAAAGATAAAGTGACCGTTATTGGCATTGCGGGAGGCACAGGCTCCGGCAAGACTACTGTGGTGAAGAAACTCGTAGAAGTGCTGCCGCCTCATTATGTGGCTGTGGTGCCCCTCGATTCATATTATAACGATACCTCGCAGATGACCGAGGAAGAACGTCATCGGATCAACTTCGACCACCCGTCGGCATTCGATTGGAAGCTTTTGCACCAGCAGCTCGCTGATCTGCGTGCTGGCAAGGCGATAGAGCAACCCACCTATAGTTATATCAAATGCAACCGTGAACCGGAAACGATTCACGTTGACTCCAAGCCGGTTGTGATTATCGAAGGCATCATGACGCTGGTGGACAAGAAGTTGAGAGACCTGATGGACCTGAAGGTGTTCGTGGATACCGATGCTGATGAGCGCCTGATACGCAACATTCAGCGTGATACCATCGATAGGGGTCGCACCGTATCGATGGTGGTAGACCGATACCTCAAGGTCCTGAAGCCGATGCACGAGCAGTTTATCGAACCGACCAAGCGCTATGCTGACATCATCATTCCGCAGGGTGGTGAAAACCTCAAGGGCATCGGTATCCTCTGCAAGTATGTAGAGGGACTGATAGAGAAATAAAAATATTTTTGCTCAAGCATTGCATTTCTTTAATGCAACAAAGTTTAATTAGGAAACAGGGCGGCCTTCTTCTTGAAAAGAGGTCCGCCCGCTTTGTTTTTATCCCGGTCGGGCTATTCAAGTAGTTCAGTTAGCTAATTCAAGTAGTTCTGTCAGCGAATTCAGCCGTCTCAGTTAGCTGATTCAGCCGTCTCAATAAGCCTACGGATACGTCTGCGTTAGCCGACGCAGTAATATCCGTACCCCGACGCAGTAATATCCGTACCCCGACGCAGTAATATCCGTACCCCGACGCAGTAATATCTGTATCCCGACGCAGTAATATCTGTATCCCGACGCAGTAATATCTGTAACCCGACGCAGTAATATCCGTACCCCGATGCAGTAATATCCGTGAGCCAGCGCAGCACAACGTGTGGTCCGTTTTCGCCAGGTCCCATAACCATATTCTGCAAAGATCTTCTTGCTTTTTGCAAGAAGATAAGCTGAAAAACGTGATAGATGAAGGCTATTAGTGATGGATAGCGTGATGGATATTGTAAACATTTTGTCCATCCATCACGCTTTCCTAAATAGATAATTCTCTTATTATCAGGTGATTAATATTTTGAAAAGAGAAAAAATGAGGGATGTGAGGGATAAAACTTAAAAGATTATTCCTCTTCCTCCTTCTCAAAAGCCTCTACGAAAGGCTGATGGAAACCCTGGAAGATGCGGAGATACTCGGCTCGCACCTCATCACTCTCCTCAAAAAGATTCAACTCACCACGCTTGTGAGCCTTCAGCATACTGCTGTAACGGCAAATCTTACGCTTGTAGTTCCTTGCCATCAACGCATCTGCCTGAACAGGATTCTGACTGACATACGAAAAGGCACAAAGTTGCTTCATGAACATGTCGAACACTGGATTGTCATGACTCCAGTCGTCCTCACTCAGCCAGAACCACTGGAAATGATACTTCTGTTCCAATGCCATCAGATGCTGCCCCAGCTCGTCAATCTCCATGCCCTTCTGCATCTGCTCCTCAGCAAATGCTACCAGAGATGCCGCATCTACATTCAACTCAACCTCGTGAGACAGCGTGGTGCCCTCAATCTGAATGCGCCAACGGTGATTCCTATTCTTGATGAGCGCAGAATTCGTGTTCATGAGCAACTCAGAAAGCTTGCCCTCGGTAGGAATCTGATCTACTACCGAAAGACGGTCGCGCTGGTTGCGAACCACCAGCTGATGGTCCTCATGGCGCAATACACACATGTAAACCAGCCTGTTGCTGTCGAGCTGAAGGGTGAAACGGTCGTTGTTGTCATCGCCCACAAATTCGTAGGTGTAGTCATCCACCTTATCCTGCGGAATGCTCAGCTCGCCATGCACCTTGTTGCCCTCGGCATCGTAGAGCGAGAAACCGATGTAAGGAATCTGAAGACGGAGGACAACCGGATTGCCGCCGTCCTCAGGAATCAGGGTAACAGCCAGTCCGTCATCGCCGAAATCATCCTTGCGGCATACGAATCCGTCATCCGTCTTCTCAGCCTTCTCCACCTTCACCTCGCCGTGGCGCCACCAGAAATCGAAGGTGATGGTCTGGTCGTCCTCAGCGGCTACACGGATGAAATCCTCGATGTCCTGACCCAGGTAAATCACCTTGGCAGGCTCAATCTCCTCATCGTCATCGCCCAGCGCTCGCACCCACATCTCGCCCGGAACAGGATCATCTTCCCATTCGGCATCAGCAGGGGCTGCAGTAGATTTGAAAACGAGGAAAACCATTCTTTCTTCTTCCCTCGTGCCATCTTCGCGGCACGTGAAGCACTTCGCCTCCTTAGGGATGAAGAATGGGGTTAACAGGTACGGGTTTTTGCATAATGCGGTATACTCTACCTCGGTCCATGCCGGGAGAGCGTGTGTATTTGTCTTGTCTGTCATATTCTCTTGTTGCATATAATTCTTGAGTTGGTCCTATTTCTTTTCATCATCCGGCGTGTGTGGCAGGACGAGGGGGATGTTGATCCCAAAAAACGGTTGCAAAGGTAATGCAAAATCGAGACACTACAAAATATATCACCTATTTTTTTAATTATTTTACGATTCAATATTTGGTGCTTCCAAAAAATAGTTGTAGTTTTGCATCTGAAATAATGAATAGAAAGATGAAAGTCAAGACAATACTCACACTGGCGCTAGCCGCCACAACCCTCGCAGCATGTCACAGGGGAAAGAAACCACCACGTATGGACAATTCGAAACTCGCCATCAGCCTCTCGAAACCGGCTAAGGGCGACAGGGCTATCTACGGACTTGCCTGCCTGGGCTGCTCGGATACCGCGCTGGTGCTGCTGCCCAACGGAGGCGGCGACCCCGTGAGATACAACATTCTGGATGCCACTCGCAACCATCAGGTGTTTGGAGATATAGAGGTGGGCGACTGGGTTTGCGTGATGCCATGCGAGGAGAAGGATGAGAAGAACCGTGCCGACATGGTGATAGACCTGGACCAGCTGAAGGCCACCTGGACCTATCCGGTGATGCCGAAGCTGCGCGATGTATCGCATCTGAGCAAGCGCCAGCAGGCGAGAATCCTTGCCAATATGCCCGACAGCATCGTAGAAACCTATATGGTGCCGCGCCAGTATGGCTTCACCCTGAAGCGCATGAGCGAGGCGATGGCCGTGGGCAGGGTGATGATAAACAAAGATGTGGATGACGACAGTCCGGTAGAATATCCTGATGTGCCTCAGTATACGGAATGGCATGCCTATAACGGCAAACTGATTCTGGTGCAGGGCCACCGCGAGCTGGATGGCGTGGTGCTCAATGAGAAGACGAAGCGCGATACCTTCACCTTTGTATATATGAAGGGCGACAGTCTGGCTCTCTCTGATCGTGAGGGCTGCATCCAGGGTTTCCACCGCTCGCTCAATGCGATGAAGGCCAACGCCAAGGCCCATGCTGCAGCCGAGAAGCTGAACAGCAAGATGAAGAAGGAAATATTGAAGTAAATAACATAATAAATATAAAAAAAGAGGCGAATAGGACGATTTCTCGATTTTTTTGTCTAATTTTGCACCTTGGAATTAAATTCATACATCGAATATAAAGAAAAAGAACAATAATAATGAAGAAGAAAATTCAGTTCAGTCTCGTTTATCGAGACATGTGGCAGAGCTCTGGTAAGTTCCAGCCACGCAAGGATCAGTTGGCTAAAATTGCCCCAGTTATCATCGAAATGGGATGCTTTAGCCGTGTAGAGACTAACGGCGGTGCCTTTGAACAGGTTAACCTCCTGGCAGGTGAAAACCCTAACGATGCCGTACGCGCATTCTGCAAACCTTTCAACGAGGTGGGTATCAAGACTCACATGCTCGACCGCGGATTGAACGCTCTTCGTATGTATCCTGTGCCTGACGACGTGCGCGCCCTTATGTATAAGGTAAAGGCTAAGCAGGGTACCAACATCACACGTATCTTCGACGGACTGAACGATGTGCGCAACATCATTCCTTCTATCAAGTGGGCAAAGGAGGGTGGCATGACTCCACAGTGTGCACTCTGTATCACCAACTCTCCTGTTCATACCCTGGAATATTACATGAACATCGCCGACCAGCTCATCGCTGCCGGTGCAGAGGAAATCTGTTTGAAGGATATGGCAGGTATCGGCCAGCCAGCATTCCTCGGCAAACTCACCAAGATGATTAAGGACAAGTATCCTGAGATCATCATCCAGTATCACGGCCACTCAGGTCCTGGTCTCTCTATGGCTTCTATCCTCGAGGTCTGCAACAATGGTGCCGACATCATCGATACAGCCATCGAGCCATTGTCATGGGGTAAGGTTCACCCAGACGTAATCTCAGTTATCAGCATGCTGAAGAACGAGGGCTTCGAGGTGCCTGAAATCAACATGAGCGCTTATATGAAGGCTCGTGCTATGACTCAGGAGTTCATCGACGAGTGGCTCGGCTACTTCATCAACCCAGGTAACAAGATCATGTCTTCATTGTTGCTCGGTTGCGGTCTCCCAGGCGGTATGATGGGTTCTATGATGGCAGACCTCGGCGGTATGCGTCAGACCATCAACAATATCCGCAAGAAGAAGGGTGAGGAAGAGTTGTCTATGGACGACTTGCTCATCAAGCTCTTCGACGAGGTAGAGTATGTATGGCCACGCGTAGGTTATCCTCCATTGGTAACCCCATTCAGCCAGTATGTAAAGAACATCTCACTGATGAACCTCCTCACCATGGAGCAGGGCAAGGGGCGCTTCGTAATGATGGACGACTCTATGTGGGGTATGATTCTCGGTAAGAGCGGTAAGATTCCTGGAACTATCGACCCAGAACTCGTAGAGCTCGCCAAGAAGCAGGGGCGCGAGTTTACAGATGTTGATGCACACACATTGCTCACCAACGCCCTCGACGACTTCAAGAAGGAAATGGACGAGAACGGTTGGGATTACGGTCAGGACGACGAGGAACTCTTTGAGCTCGCTATGCACCCAGAGCAGTATCGCAACTACAAGAGCGGACAGGCAAAGAAGAACTTCCTGGCCGACCTTCAGAAGGCAAAGGATGCTAAGCTCGGTACAACCCTTACTCCTGCACAGCTTGCAGAGTTCAAGCACGCCAAGGCAGATGCCATAGTGGCACCAGTAGCCGGCCAGCTCTTCTGGGAATTCCAGGGCGAGGGCGAGTGCCAGCCAGCTGTAGAGCCATACATCGGCAAGGAATATAAAGAAGGTGATGCCTTCTGCTATATCCAGGCTCCTTGGGGCGAGTTTGAAACCATCCCAGCTGCATTGGGCGGCAAGCTCGTAGAAATCAATGCCAAGCAGGGCAGCAAGGTGCGCAAGGGCGATGTTATCGCTTACATCGAGCGCGATGCTGAGTAAATATAATAGAAATGAATTATCAAGCTATTATTGATAAGTATTATCCTGAGGATAATGAGCTTCGGCATATCCTCATTACACATAGCCAATCTGTAGCGCGAAAAGCGCTACAGATTGTTTCGTATCATCCCGAATTGCAACTCGATGCCCAGTTTATCGAAGAAGCAGCTATGCTCCACGACCTCGGCATCTTCATGACCGATGCCCCAGGCATACAGTGTTTCGGCTCGCAGCCCTACATCTGCCATGGACGACTGGGAGCAGAAATCCTGCGCAAGGAAGGATATGAGCGACATGCCCGCGTATGTGAGCGCCATACCGGTGCAGGCATCACAGAGGCACAGATCATAGCACAGAACCTGCCCCTGCCACATCAGGATTTCCTGCCGGAAACCATGGAGGAGAAGGTGATTTGCTACGCTGATAAATTCTTCAGCAAAACTCACCTCGACCGGGAAAAAACAATTGAGAAAGCAGAAAAAAGTCTCATGAAGTTCGGAGAGGAAGGAGTAAAACGCTTCCAGCAATGGGAACGCATGTTTGAATAGAATTCTAATTTATTGAATGAGAAAACAATCGACGATAGCTATGCTGCTGCTCGCTGCCATCTCCTGTATGATGGTGGCTAATCCGGGTATGCCCGATTCGAAAAAGAAAAAGAAGAAAACGGAGAAGACGGAAACCGTGGACAGCGTGGGTGACAGTGTGTTCGTAGACTCGCTGGGCAACGAAATAAAGCCCAAGCTGAAACAGGCTGACGACACCACGCAGATGGACTCGCTGCAGAAAGCTATATGGAAACATAATAAAGTGGTGGATGACAGTATCCGCCTCGACAGTATCGCCAGAAAGAAACAGGGTGGAGTAGACGCACCGGTTAACTATCAGGCGGACGACTCTCTCGTATATGATGCCAAGAACAAGGTGGCATATCTCTACGGAAACTCCAACGTGAAGTATACCAACATGGACCTCAGTTCCGACCGCATCTCCATGGATATGGACAAGAGCAACGTGAAGGCGATGGGTACACCCGACAGTACGGCGGAGGGAGGCATCAAGGGCAAACCTGTCTTCAAGATGGGTAGCGATACCTATGATACCGACACCATCAAATTCAACTTCAAGAGCAAGAAGGCCCTTATTAATAATGTATATACAGAACAGCAAGACGGATTCCTGACCGGTATGAAGTCGAAACGCGACTCATCGGGAGTCATCTATCTGCAGCACGGAAGGTATACCACCTGCGATGATCCGCATCCCGACTTCTACATCTCGCTCTCCCGAGCCAAGGTAAGGCCGGGCAAGGATGTGGTATTCGGACCAGCCTATCTCGTGGTGTGCGATGTGCCTATGCCGCTTGCCATTCCTTACGGCTTCTTCCCGTTCACCAAGAGCTACAGCAGCGGTTTCATCATGCCAACCTATGGCGATGAAACGGCACGAGGATTCTATCTCAGAGATGGCGGATATTATTTCGCCATGAACGATAAATGGGACCTGAAGCTGCTGGGCGAGATTTATACCAAGGGATCGTGGGGACTCTCGGCAGCCAGCAACTACCGAAAGAGATACAAATACTCGGGTTCCTTCTTCTTCAGTTACCAGGATACGAAGAACGGCGACAAGGGAATGCCAGACTTTACCGAGCAGGAGAGCTTCAAACTGCAATGGAGCCACCGCCAGGACAGCAAGGCAAACCCATACAGTTCGCTTTCGGCAAGTGTGAACTTCGCCACATCGAGCTACGAACGCAACAACCTCAATTCGCTCTACAATCCGCAGACGATGACGCAGAGTACGCGAACCTCTTCCGTAAGCTGGAGCACCAACTTCTCGAGCATCGGAATGTCGCTCAGCTCTACCGCCAACCTCTCGCAGAATATGCGCGACTCGTCGATAGCCATGACGCTGCCCGACCTGAACATCAGCATCTCGCGCTTCTATCCGTTCCGCAGAAAGAAGATGGTGGGCGATGAGAAATGGTA
>OKYF01000283.1_pt1 | contig 15167 bp, 7 predicted proteins | sample 1609081 | NCBI WGS metagenome assembly OKYF01 (sample SAMN02675048, study PRJEB24791) | human gut metagenome, SKBSTL034 | isolation source: stool | host: Homo sapiens | place: USA | reverse complement strand
GTGCTCTTCCGATCTTAATCAGTCATTCTAAAGAAGTGTTGGCCAGTGGAGATGTTCGATTCACTTCAGAACTTGGCAGATGTGAAACAGCATTGAATGGGATGGACAGGGCAGAAATTGAATATGAAGTTTTATTTCATGCAAGAGCTGTTCTGGAAGAAATGGGACTGGAAAATGAAGTTACATTGATTGGGGCGAGAGTACATGGTTCCAGAAGTAGAGATGACCTGTATCGTGCAGATTCTGATCTTGATGTGGTGCTTTCTTATCGAGGAAATATTCGAGAGGATAGTTTTTTTAACGAATTGAATTCGTATGGTATGGCAATAGCAGGCATTAAAGTAGACATTAACCCAATCTTAGAAGAAAGAATTACTTTGGCAGAGTATATAAAGGAATCGGAAGCCTATCTTGATCAGCAGGAAATCAGGAAACTCGCAGTGGACTTGGATAATTTTAGTTATGAATATGATACTTATGAATATAAAGATACCGTTGAAAATAGGGAAGAACAGGTTGAGAAACTCACAGAGGATATTTTGAACAAGGAGACAGCAGGTTTAAAAGACTGGCTGACTGAGGTGTCAAAAGAATCGAATATAGACAGTGATGTAATTACTGCCCGGTCATTACTTTCACGTCTGGAAAATGCAGAAACACTCTCTATTTTTACTAGACCGTTAGAGCAGGAGCAGACAGAAGCCACGATCACTTTTTATGTTGCAGAGTGCATGGAATTTCCAAACCTCGGAGAATACCACGATAACCTGTCTTTGGAGGAGGCGGTCCGCATCTATCAGGAGATTCCGGCAGAGCGAATGAACGGGATCAAGGGCATTGGCTTTGAGCTGAAAGACGGAAGCGACTATGAAGGACCTTTTCCGATTTTGACCGGCCAGACCATTGACCTGGACACCATCCAGGCAATCGACTATTACCGTGATAATCCTCTGGTGCAAAAAGCGGTAAAGGAACTGGCTGCGGCAATGCCGGAAATGGAAGTGCTGGGGGCGGATGCCAACCAGCAGGAGGCTTTGTTTCTGATTGACGATGCCACCTATCTTCATATCCAGTCCTGTGACAGCGGCTGGGACTATACCCTTTACGATGCCGCGTCCATGAAAGAGTTGGATGGTGGTCAGCTGGATATGCCGGAGATTTCCCGCATGAAGGCAGTTCTCCAGATTTGTGATGACAACGATTTGGGCAGAGACTCGGTAAAATACGCACCGTTGTCCATGATTGAGACCTTGCAGGAAGCTGCCTACCAGCAGATGCAGGCAGAGGTCAGTCAGATGACTGCTTCTTCTCAGCTGCCGGAAGCACAAGAGCAGGCGCTGGATGAATACCCCATGCCGGATGAGCAGGTATCCACACCGGATATGCAGGAATATGGCTACTCCTATGATGGGATGCTCCCTGTTACCAGAGAACGGGCGCTGGAACTGGATGCCGCCGGTTTGACCGTCTATGTGCTGCATGAGGACAATACGGAGAGCATGGTGTTTGACCCGCAGGAAATCATGGATCATGGCGGTCTTTTCGGTGTGGACCGTGAGGAATGGGAGAAAAGCCCTCAGTTCCACGAAAAGGTCATGGAGCGTCAGGAACATCAGCAGGAACGCGAACAGGCATTTCTCTCCCAGAACAGAGATTGCTTTGCCATCTATCAGGTAAGTCGTGACGATCCGCAGAATGTGCGCTTTATGAATCTGGATTGGTTAAAGTCCCACGACATTTCCATAGACCGCAGCAATTATGACCTCATTTACACAGCTCCTCTGAGGGAGTCTGGCACTGTGCCGGAGCAGCTGGAAAAACTCTATCAGCAATTCAATCTGGAAAAGCCCGTGGACTTTCACAGTCCCTCCATGAGTGTCAGCGACATCGTTGCGATCAGACAGGACGGTAAGGTATCCTGTCATTACTGTGACAGTGTTGGTTTTACCCAGATCCCCGGATTCCTGCCAGAAAACCCGCTGAAAAATGCGGAAATGATGCTGGAGGACGATTACGGCATGATCGACGGTATCATCAACAATGGCGCAAAAGAACCTACGGTGGCAGAGCTGGAACAGCAGGCCCGAAGCGGTCAGCCCATTTCCCTGATGGATCTGGCTGCCGCTGCCCATCGGGAGGAACGGGAAAAGAAAAAGTCCGTCATGGAGCAGCTGAAAAGCCAGCCCAAGGCAGAACACAAAAAGACAGCACCCAAAAAGAGTGCGGAAAGGGAGATTTGATATGGGAAACTTTACTTTTGAGGAAATGAACCTGATGTGCATTTACAATACCGGCAGCCGCACCGGACTGATCGACAGCCTGCGTGAGATGCGCGGCGAGCTGGCCCCGGAGGAAACCGAGCTGCGGGAGTTGACAGACAGCGCACTGGGCAAGCTCCAGGCCATGAGTGATGCCGAGTTTGCCGAACTGGAGCTGTACCCGGATTTTGACCAGTAAACAACATAACCGCAGGGATGGGGTGGCGATCTGCCACCCCGCCTTTTTACCCCAAAACTGAAAGGAGGACAGAACACTATGCCAACCAAAGCTGAACTATATGCACAGATGGCGGACAAGGTGGCAACACAGCTCACGGGGAGCTGGCAGGAATGGGCAGGGTTTCTCACTACTGCTTCCCGCCTTTACAAGTACCCGTTCCATGAGCAGCTGATGATCTATGCCCAGCGACCGGACGCCACCGCCTGTGCGGAGTACGATTTGTGGAATGAAAAGATGGGCCGGTATGTAAGGCGCGGTTCCAAGGGAATCGCTCTGGTGGACGATTCCGGGGACAGACCTCGCCTGCGTTATGTCTTTGACATTTCCGACACCGGAACCCGTGAACATTCCCGCACTCCCTGGCTGTGGCAGCTGGAGGAGCGCCATTTGGATTCGGTGCAGGCCATGCTGGAGCGCACCTATGATGTTTCCGGTGATGACCTTGCCGGACAGCTCACCGAGGTAGCCGGAAAACTGGCTGAGGAATACTGGACGGAGCATCAGCAGGACTTCTTCTATATCGTTGACGGTTCCTTTTTGGAGGAATATGATGAGTATAACATCGGAGTGCAGTTCAAGGCAGCCGCCACCGTCAGCATCACTTACGCTTTGATGTCCCGCTGCGGACTGGAGCCGGAACGCTACTTCGACCACGAAGATTTCATGGCAATCTTTGATTTCAATACCCCGTCCACCATCGGGGCGCTGGGAACAGCGGTCAGCCAGATCAACCAGCAGGTGCTGCGGCAGATCGGCGTTACCGTCCGAAATGCAGAGCGCGAAGCCAACCAAGAAAGGAGCAAGCAAGATGAACAATCCCATGACCTATATCCAGAACGGAGACTATCTGATTCCCGACCTGAAGCTGAGCCAGCAGCCGGAGAAACCCCTGGGCAAGTACGGCAGGATGAGGAAAACCTACCTGAAGGAACACCGTCCCATCCTCTACAACCAGATGTTGCTGAGCGAGAAGCTGTACCCGCACCTTCTGGAGATCGACGAGACCGCCCAGAGCAGACTGGAGCAGATGATGCCCCAGCTGGCGAAGGAAGCGGGAGCCACCGAGGAACTGAAAGCCAGCGATCCCATGAAGTGGGTGGGCCTGATGAACACCTGCAAAGCCCAGGCAGAGGAGATCCTGATGGCGGAGCTTATCAACAGCTGACCCTAAACCTGTTCCTCTCCGAAGCGGAACAGATCCAATCCATAGATGAAGCAGAGAATGTAGCGCATACATCCTCTGCTTTTTCTTTTGCCCAAAATGACATCGACCATGTGCTGCGTTTGGGCGGCAATACAGACCGTCAAAGGGAGCGTGTGGTTGCAGCCTTTGAAAAGCAGAAAACCACCGCTGAGATTACCGAGATACTGAAAACGCTGTACCACGGCGGCAATGGCCTTGGCAGTGTGAGCGCATGGTATGCCGAGGATGGTATCCATCTTTCCCATGGGAAGTCTGTCCGTTATGACAGGTCTGCCCAGGTCATTTCCTGGGAGAGCGCCGCAGAGCGTATCGGGGAGCTTTTGGAAAGTGGTCAGTTTGCCTCCAATGTGGAGCTTGCAGAAGCGGCAGGCTATGAACGCTCCCTCCTTGCAGAAAAGCTCTGGTATCTGTATCACGATCTCAGTGAGGGTGCCAGAGAAGCCGGATATTTGTCCTGCCTGTCAGAGATCAAAGGCAATGGTTTCCCGGAGGAGACCCGCCGCCTGACGGAGCAGCTGAGTGACCCGGCTTTCCGCCAGACCCTCAAGGAAGAATACGCCGCCTTCTGGACTGCCTATCAGCAGGACCGTGACCTGTTGCGTTTTCACTATCATAGACCGAGGGAGATCTGGGAGAACCTGAAGGACCTTGACCTGCCCCGCAGGACTTTTTCTTCGGACCTTTCCCAAGTGCCAACCGTCCAGCATTTCATTACCGAGGATGAGATCGACGCCGCCATGACCGGCGGCAGCAGTTTTGCCGGAGGAAAAGGCCGTATCTATGCGTTCTTCATGGAAAACCATACGGATAAGGAAAAAGTGAGATTCCTTAAAGACGAGTATGGCATTGGCGGACGCTCTCATGCCCTGTCCGGCGCAACACACAGCGGCGAAGATCACGATGGGAAAGGACTGCACTATAAAAAGCAGGACTGCCCGGATGTTCACTTGAACTGGGAAAAGGTTGCCAAGCGCATTACCTCACTTGTCCAGAAAGGCCGCTATCTTACCGAACAGGAACAAGCGCAGTATGACAAGATCCAGGCTGAAAAAGATCTGGCAGAAGAAGATGCCATTCAAGCCCAGCAGCCGGAGATAGAGGAAGAAACGCCAAAGCCTACCCTTCGGGAGCAGTTTGAGCAGTATAAGCCTGTGGTGACTGCCGCCATATCTGAGGATGTGGCATATCGAAATGCCTGCGGTCATTCCGACCGTGAAAATGCTGTCATCGAGGGCAATGCCGCTGTGCGCCGTGCGGTTCTTGGCTCTAAGGATATGGAGCTGATCCGCCTTTATTCGGATGTGCCGGAGTTCCGCCAGCGCCTGCACCGGGAAGTGATCGACGAAACCTATCCAAAGCTCCATGAGCTTCTGCGCCCTCTTTCTCAGGAAGATATTGATACTGCCCTTTGTGCATGGAACGGCAATATCGAGAGTAAACACGCTGTTGTCCGCTATATGAAAGACCATGAAAGAGAAAAAGATACCGCCGCATGGCTGGCTCAGGAATACGGCGGCAGTAACAGCAACAGCCTGTTCGTTGTCCGTGCCGGCAGCCCGGAGGAAACGCAGCTGCCCTGGCCGAAGGTACAGCGCAGGCTTGCCCAGCTCATTCAGGAGGACCGGTTCTATACCGAAGAAGAACAGGACCGTTTTGACAATATCGACCCCATCGCCATCCGGGAAGCCCTGGAGGAAAGAGGGATCGTCAACGGACAGGTGGCAGACCCGGAAAAACTGGACAATGATCCGTTTATCCAACAGGTGATGTCAGATGCCGAGACAGAGCAGACTTCCGAAGTTTCCATTTCCGATGAGGAATATGACGCAGTTCGCCGCCCAATTCCGCAAAGAACCTCCTATGACCCAGCCGCCCCGGTCTATGCCGTGGGCGATACCGTGTATATCGAGGATGACGCCTATCAGATCACCGAGCTGCGGGAGGACACCGTACAGCTTCTGCCCACCGGGATGGTATATCCCATCTACCGGGCAGAGCGCAAAGAACAGTTCGAGCAGCTGCTTCGGGCAGACCGCCGCAATGCTTACTATACCGAGTTTCTTCCTATTGACCCGGACAAGGCAGATCAGGACCTGCGGGATGTATTGACCCATGGACTTATGGATGAAGCAGATAAAAAACAGGTTTCCACGCTGCTGCAATCCGGCAGGAGCAACAGCGAGATCGCTTATTGGCTGAGCAGAGCCTATTCTGGTGAGATCGAGACGCTGAATCTGGAGACCGGCGATACTGCCGATTACCGTACCACGGCACAGGGCATGGAGCTGGAAGTCCTGGACGCAGAGGAAAAGCGTCTGGCTGTGCTGTATTTCCGCTGGGATGAAGTTGCGCCTTTGCTGCGCGGGATGTATGCCCGTCAGCAGGACGGTTTTGGACAGGAACAGCCCCAACCGGCTACCGAATTCCCGACCTTCCATTCCGAGACCGTGGCCGTCTATCCGGGCGATAAGAACAATCTGCCTTATGATGTGGTGGTGGAACGGTTGCATATTGAGGAGCCGGAGCCGCCAGCCCCTGTAACAGAGCCGGAGAAAACCTTTGAGGAAGTGCTGGACGAACACCCGGTTTCCATTCAGGTCAATGGCCAGTGGCAGACCTTCCCCAATGCCAAAGCTGCCGAGGAAGCCTCCTATGAGGAATACAAGGCTAACCTGCGCCGCAATGCAAAAAACTTCCGCATTACCGATGAGCATTTGGGTGAAGGCGGTCCGAAAGCCAAGTTCCAGGCAAATATCAATGCCATTCGTTTGCTGAAAGAGCTGGAAGCTGCCGGACAGCAGGCAAGCCCCGAACAGCAGGAGGTTCTTTCTCGATACGTGGGCTGGGGCGGTCTCTCTGATGCGTTTGACCCGGAGAAACCGGTATGGGCTTTAGAGTATGCCCAGCTAAAAGAACTGCTGACCCCGGAGGAATATGCCGCCGCCAGAAGCTCTACCCTCAACGCCCATTACACCAGCCCTACGGTCATTCAGGCCATCTATGAAGCGGTGGACCGTATGGGATTTGAGACCGGAAATATTCTGGAGCCATCTATGGGTGTGGGCAATTTCTTCGGTATGCTGCCGGAGGAAATGAGAAACAGCCGTCTGTACGGCGTGGAGCTGGACCCGGTTTCCGGGCGCATCGCAAAGCAGCTCTATCCCAAGGCGGACATCACAGTAGGCGGCTTTGAGACCACCGACAGGCGTGACTTCTTTGACCTTGCCATCGGCAATGTGCCTTTCGGTCAGTATCAGGTCAATGACAAAGCCTACAACAAGCTGAATTTTAGTATTCACAACTACTTTTTCGCCAAATCACTGGACCAGGTGCGTCCCGGTGGTGTGGTGGCTTTTGTAACCTCCCGCTATACCATGGACGCCAAGGATTCCACCGTGCGCCGCTATCTTGCCCAGCGTGCCGAGCTGCTGGGAGCTATCCGTCTGCCGAATGACGCGTTCAAAAAGAATGCCGGTGCCGAGGTGGTATCGGACATCATCTTCCTCCAAAAGCGGGACCGCCCGCTGGACATCGTGCCGGAATGGACTCAAACCGGACAGACGGAGGACGGATTTGCCATCAACCGGTATTTTATCGACCACCCGGAAATGGTGCTGGGCAGACAGGAGCCGGTAAGCACTGCTCATGGTATGGACTACACCGTGAACCCTATCGAGGGACTGGAGCTTTCCGACCAGCTGCATGATGCGGTGAAGTATATTCATGGCACTTATCAGGAGGCAGAGCTGCCGGAGCTGGGCGAAGGCGAAGCCATTGACACCTCCATTCCTGCCGACCCAAATGTGAAGAACTATTCCTATGCCATTGTAGACGGGCAGGTGTACTACCGGGAAAACAGCCGCATGGTGCGCCCGGATCTCAACACCACCGCAGAAGCCCGCGTAAAAGGTCTTGTGGGACTGCGTGATTGTGTGCAGGAACTGATCGACCTTCAGATGGATGCAGCGGTTCCGGACAGCACCATTCGGGAGAAGCAGGCGGAACTGAACCGGCTCTATGACAGTTTTTCTGCCAAATACGGTCTCATCAATGACCGTGCAAACCGCCTGGCCTATGCAGACGATTCTTCCTATTACCTGCTCTGTGCGCTGGAAGTTATTGACGAGGACGGAAAGCTGGAGCGCAAGGCGGATATGTTCACCAAACGGACCATCAAGCCCCATCAGGCAGTGGCTACTGTGGATACGGCAAGCGAAGCACTGGCGGTGTCCATCTCGGAAAAAGCCTGCGTAGATATGGGCTATATGAGCCAGCTTACCGGAAAAACAAAAGAAGAACTGGCGGGAGAACTGCAAAGTGTGATCTTCCGTGTGCCGGGACAGCTGGAACAGGACGGCACACCCCATTATGTGACTGCTGATGAATACCTTTCCGGCAATGTACGCCGCAAACTGCGTCAGGCGCAGCGGGCGGCACAGCAGGACCCTTCTTTTGCAGTCAATGTGGAAGCTCTTACCGCCGCCCAGCCCAAAGACCTGGATGCGTCGGAGATCGAGGTGCGTCTGGGCGCTACCTGGATTGACAAGGAATATATCCAGCAGTTTATGTATGAGACCTTTAATACCCCGTTTTATCTCCAACGCAGTATCGAGGTCAACTATTCGTCCTTTACCGCTGAATGGCAGATCAAGGGGAAATCTTCTGTATCCTACAACGATGTGGCAGCTTATACCACCTATGGGACCAGCCGCGCCAACGCCTACAAGATTCTGGAGGATTCCTTAAACCTGCGGGATGTCCGTATCTATGACACCATAGAGGACGCAGACGGAAAAGAGCGCCGCGTGCTGAACGCCAAGGAGACCACCCTGGCTGCCCAAAAACAGCAGGCGATCCGGGAAGCCTTTAGGGACTGGATCTGGAGAGACCCGGAGCGCCGCCAGACTTTGGTGCGCCAGTACAACGAAGAAATGAACTCTACCCGTCCCCGCGAGTATGATGGCAGCCATATCACTTTTGGGGGCATGAACCCGGCCATTACCCTGCGGGAACACCAGAAAAGCGCCATTGCCCATGTGCTGTATGGAGGAAATACCCTGTTGGCACATGAAGTAGGCGCAGGCAAAACTTTTGAAATGGTAGCTGCTTCGATGGAAGCCAAACGCCTGGGACTGTGCCAGAAATCTCTCTTTGTGGTTCCAAACCATCTGACCGAGCAGTGGGCGTCGGAGTTTCTGCGTCTCTATCCTTCCGCCAATATCTTAGTCACCACCAAAAAGGACTTTGAGACCCATAACCGCAAGAAGTTCTGCGCCCGTATTGCGACCGGTGACTACGACGCCATCATCATGGGACACAGCCAGTTTGAGCGTATCCCCATCAGCCGGGAGCGTCAGGAACGGCTTCTCTATGAGCAGATCGACGAGATCACCGAGGGCATCGCAGAGGTGCAGGCCAGCGGCGGCGAGCGTTTTACCGTCAAGCAGCTGGAGCGTACCAGAAAGTCTCTGGAAGCCAGACTGGAAAAGCTGCAAGCCGAGGGGCGAAAAGACGATGTGGTAACTTTTGAGCAGCTGGGTGTGGACCGTTTGTTTGTGGACGAGGCCCACAACTATAAAAACCTGTTTCTATACACAAAAATGCGGAATGTGGCTGGTCTTTCCACATCGGACGCGCAGAAATCCTCCGATATGTTTGCCAAGTGCCGCTATATGGATGAGATCACCGGAAACCGTGGCGTGATTTTTGCCACCGGCACCCCGGTCAGCAACTCCATGACCGAGCTTTACACCATGCAGCGTTACCTTCAGTATGAACGCCTGCAAGAACTGAACATGACCCACTTCGACTGCTGGGCTTCCCGATTTGGGGAGACCGTCACAGCATTGGAGCTGGCACCGGAAGGCACCGGCTACCGGGCAAGAACGAGATTCAGCAAGTTCTTTAATCTGCCGGAGCTGATGAACCTGTTCAAAGAAGTGGCGGACATCAAGACTGCCGACCAACTGAACCTGCCCACCCCGGAGGTGGAATACCACAACATCGTGGCGCAGCCTACCGAACATCAGCAGGAAATGGTCAAAGCTCTTTCGGAGCGTGCATCGCTGGTACACAGCGGAACTGTTGACCCGTCCCAGGATAACATGCTCAAGATTACCTCGGATGGCCGTAAGTTGGGGCTTGACCAGAGGATCGTCAACCAGATGCTGCCGGATGAACCTGGCACAAAGGTCAATCAGTGCGTGGACAACATCATGCAGATCTGGCGGGACGGCAAAGCTGACAAGCTGACCCAGCTGGTGTTCTGCGACATTTCTACACCGCAGGCAAAAGCTCCTGCAAGCAAGGCGGCGAAAACGCTGGATAATCCACTGCTTCACGCATTGGAAGGCGCTGTGCCTCTGCCGGAACAGGAACCGACCTTTACGGTATATGACGATATTCGTCAGAAACTCATTGCTCAGGGGATGCCTGCCGACCAGATCGCTTTTATCCATGAAGCCAATACCGAAGTGCGGAAAAAGGAGCTGTTCTCTAAAGTCCGTACCGGTCAGGTTCGTGTCCTCTTAGGCAGCACCGCCAAGATGGGCGCAGGCACCAATGTGCAGGACCGTCTGGTGGCACTTCATGACCTGGACTGTCCGTGGAGACCGGGAGACCTTGCCCAGCGCAAGGGCCGTATCGAGCGCCAGGGTAACCAGAATCCTCTTGTCCATGTGTACCGCTATGTGACCGAAGGAACCTTTGACGCATACCTCTGGCAGACGGTGGAGAATAAGCAAAAATTCATCAGTCAGATCATGACTTCTAAATCGCCGGTGCGTTCCTGCGATGATGTGGACGAAACGGCGCTTTCCTTTGCCGAGATCAAAGCCCTGTGCGCCGGAGATCCCCGCATCAAGGAGCGTATGGATTTGGATGTGGAGGTTGCCAAGCTGAAGCTGATGAAAGCCGACCACCAGAGCAAGCAGTACCGTCTGGAGGACCAGCTGCTCAAATACTTCCCGGAGGAGATTGAAAAGCACAAGGGCTTTATCAAGGGCTTTGAATCTGACCTGGAGGTTTTGGCAGCGCACCCGCACCCGGAGGACGGTTTTGCTGGTATGGAAATCCGTGGCGATCTGCTGACCGATAAGGAGAACGCCGGCGCAGCCCTTTTGGATGCCTGCAAGGAGGTTAAAACCTCCGATCCGGTGCAGATCGGCAACTACCGGGGGTATGCCATGTCCGTGGAATTTTCCGCTTGGAAACAGGAGTATACGCTCCTGCTGAAAGGACAGATGACCCACCGGGCAACCCTTGGTACAGACCCTCGCGGAAATCTTACCCGTATCGACAATGCCCTCGCCCAGATGCCCCAGCGTCTGGAGGCGGCAAAGGCCCAGCTGGATAACCTCTATCAGCAGCAGGCTGCCGCAAAGGAGGAAGTCGGAAAGCCATTCCTTTATGAAGAAGAACTGAGAAGCAAAAACGCCCGTCTGGTGGAGCTGGATACCCTGCTCAACATCGACGGAAAGGGACAGGCACACACCGAGTCTGTTGTTGCCAAAAGTACACGGCCTTCGGTGCTGGATAACCTAAAACGCCCGGTGCAACCCCGCAGTACAGACAAGAAACCAAAACAGCATGAGGAGGTGCGATAACATGAATACCAACGATCTGAATACAGCCCTTTATGAAAAGATGGCTGCCGAGCAGGACAAATACAGGGACTGGCTGAAAAGCCAGCCCCCGGAAGAAATCCTGCACCACACCTATGAGTACACCGTCCGGGAGGACATCGTGATGGCGATGGAGGAACTGGAGCTGACCGATGCCCAGGCAGAGGCGCTTTTGGAATCTCCCTCGCCGCTGGCGGATGTGTACCGCTATTTTGAAAAGCTGGAGACCGGCTATATGGATGTGATCCGGGACAGCATTGAGAACCGTGCCGACGATGTGTGCAGAGCCAAAGAGGAACTGCGAACAACACCGGTCTATCCCCATTCTGCTGCCTATGCGAGAGAACATGGGGAGTTGGAGCAGTACCGGGCTTCCAACAATGCAAATCTCCAATGCAAGGAGTCCATTGAAGCGGCGGTGCGGGAACACTTCGACGGAATGTATCTCAGTCACGATGCGGCAAAGGGTGTGATCGAGATCTATGGCATGGAGCGTGTGGCTATGGTTCTGGCTAACACCGTCCAGCTTCAGGACTGGGATGGGCGCTACTCCCGACGCAACAAAGAATGGGCTAAGACCATTCCCAACGAGAACCCCGAAACCGTCCGTTGTGGTTATGTCCTGAACAGCCACCCTGCTGTGCTGGATGGCTTTATTGATCTGGTGCGTGTAGAACAGCAGCGCAGCCGTACTCAGGGAGAAAAACTGCAACCGTCCCGCCCCTCAGTACGGGATAAGCTCAAACAGGAGCTGCCCGCCAATAAGTCTGCCGCCCCGAAAAAACGGGAGCTGGAGCGATAACCATGGCAAAGCGCAAGCGGGATGTGCCGGTTCTGTTTTGGGTGTCCGCAGAAGAACTGGAACTGATCCATCAAAAGATGCAGCAATACGGGACAGAGAATTTGAGCGCTTATCTGCGGAAAATGGCGCTGGATGGTTATGTGGTCAAGCTGGAACTGCCGGAGCTGAAGGAGTTGGTCTCCCTGATGCGCCGAAGCAGCAACAACTTGAACCAGCTGACCCGCAAAGTGCATGAGACCGGGCGGGTTTATAATGCTGACTTGGAGGATATATCCCAGCGGCAGGAACAACTGTGGGAGGGTGTGAAGGAAATCCTTACCCAACTCTCCAAACTTTCATAACAGGGATAGATACTCCATTTGCGGAGGGAGGAACGGCGTTTCTTCGCCGCACCTTCCTCCGCTTTTTCTTTTTGTCTGTATCCTTGTCTTTTGCCTGTCCGTACCGGATAATATGAGTAGAATAAGAAGCGTAGCAAAGGAGTGAAAACAGATGCTGATCTTTGAAAAGGTGCTGGAGATTTTTGCGGACTACCTGGCCGCAGACGAGACCATCGAAGTTTATATCAGCCGTCACGGATGTGTAAGGGTTGAATTTGACCAGGACTTTCACTATTGCACCGGCAAGGTGTGCCATACTCCCAAGGAACTGTTCGACCTCTTAGCCGATGATTACCGGACTTATCTGGAGATTGAACTGACCAAAGGAAAACGGGAAGTGACGGAAGATGATGAGAGAGAAGCGGATGCCTTGTGCAAACGGCATCTGGAGCGTTGGAAGGAGAAACTGGAATGAAGATTTTGAAATGCCTGCTGATGATCGTAACTGCACCGGTCATTTTGGTGTTGACGCTTTTTGTCTGGCTCTGCACGGGGCTGATCTACATATCCGGTCTGGTGCTTGGTCTGCTCAGCACTGTAATTGCTCTGCTTGGCGTGGCTGTGCTTATTACCTATTCCCCGCAGAATGGTGTGATTTTGCTGGTTATGGCATTTTTGATTAGCCCGATGGGGCTGCCGCTGGCTGCAATCTGGCTGCTGGGCAAGGTGCAGAGTTTGAAATTTGCGATCCAGGATTGGGTGTATGGGTAAATGATGTGAATATAATTTGGAATGAAAAGAAGCAGGACAATGGGAGATGAGACCCAATGCCCTGCTTCTCTGTTTATTCGGAACGAACTGTAATATATTTTTGATTGCGACTTTTAGGTTTATCGGGAATCGTCATTTCTAATTGCCCGGATTCTAAAAGCGGATTGATATGCTTCAAAGTGAAGTTTCTTAAATCTTTGAAGCCGCAAAATACTGCAAGCTCTTTCTTGGATTTTGGTGTTGTGCAAAAAGCCAAAATCTGTTTGGACATCGTTGATAGTTCAATATCTTGGTGGGTAACTTGGTGGGTATCACCCTCTAAGTTGTAGTTTACATTTTTCAAGATGACTCTGAAATCTGTCGCTGTTGAGGAAAATTCGGGCTTATATGCCTCTGTGTATCCAGGCAGCTTTTCGGTTTCACTGACGATTTTGCGTAGGCCACTTCCACGGCGTTCCATGTACTTCATGCGGTGGAACAGGTCAGCAATCACAGGGTTTCGTCGCATGGAACGGATACTGTAAATATCGTATTCCTGAATTGAGCCGCCGCCAAACATACCGCCCGGAGATGTGATTTCCACCCGATCATCAAACATATCAATATGGATTTCGCTGCCAAGCACAATATAATCACGATGGATAAGCGCATTGACAAGAGCCTCTGTCACAGCTCGTTCAGCATAATCCGGCTTGTCTACACGATACTGTGCCTTTTTGACAAAACGGACTTTGGAATTATTGCGAATAAATTCACTGCCGCTTTTCAGTAGATAAATCAGATTCCCTTCGTATTCTTTATCGTCCAATGCATCATCAAAGATAGAGCCTTTTTCCAAGCCATTCCACCGGGTACAGAACATACGGGAGTTATAAACCGTGTGCTGATCGGTCATGAGTTTTCCGGCATTGGTCAGGAGTCCATTTTTATCAGTCAAACCAAAGGAAACATAATCGGATGGCTCAAAGCGGAGACCGGTCCGTTCCAGATAGGTTGCTTCCAGAAGTGTAAAGCTGTAATCCTTTTTTACCGCGTCTGTTGTTAGGGTATCAAAGGACTGATTGGTTCCCTTTAAGATCAATTCATTCACAATGTAATCAGGGGCAATTACGCTTTCATTTCCAACACGGATATATGCTTCCATCACGCCGTCTGCCTTGTAATAATATGGGGTGCTGCGGCCGGGAGAAACCTCCAGAGCTAATAGATTTTTACCATCTTCTTGTAATGGTTTTAAGATAAACTGAGGTAATGGTGTGATTCGTTCTTTAATTAAGCGGCTGATCGCCTCAGCATCCTTTTGAACATCGGACAAGCCGATAGGTTTCCGGTCATCAGAGATTCCGAAAAACAGAGTGCCGCCGATTCCATTGGAAAAGGCACTGACACTTTTTAACCAGCTTTTGGGTTTCTTTATTTCAAGTGCAACTTTGAAATCACATTCGGTTGCTTCAGCAATGAGCTGTTCTATCATAGAAATCCCTCCTTTGAGGTTGTAGAAAGTTCTTTTTTATTATACCCAGCGGAGAAAGTTATTGCAACGATAGAAGCAAAGAGTTCAGCGAAAACAAAAATATTTATGAGAGGAGGACCTTCTATTATGGCAACTACAAGAATCATGCCGCTTCATGTCGGCAAAGGCCGCACAGAGAGTCGGGCGATCAGTGACATCATCGACTATGTGGCCAATCCAAAGAAAACAGATAACGGCAGGCTCATTACCGGCTATGCGTGTGACAGCCGGACTGCGGATGCGGAGTTCCTTCTGGCAAAGCGGCAGTACATTGCCGCTACCGGACGAGTGCGTGGTACAGATGATGTGATTGCCTATCATGTGCGCCAGTCCTTCCGCCCTGGTGAGATTACCCCGGAAGAAGCAAACCGGCTGGGTGTAGAATTTGCCAAGCGGTTTACCAAGGGCAATCACGCCTTTGTGGTCTGCACCCACA
>OKYF01000269.1_pt1 | contig 15723 bp, 7 predicted proteins | sample 1609081 | NCBI WGS metagenome assembly OKYF01 (sample SAMN02675048, study PRJEB24791) | human gut metagenome, SKBSTL034 | isolation source: stool | host: Homo sapiens | place: USA | reverse complement strand
GGAATGAACATAAAATCCTTGTTCGAAACCTACCTGGATGACTTGGATACATTCTTTATGTATTTGAGCAGTTTCACCAATACACCTCTATATCCAAGAGAATCGGTTATTATCTTTGATGAAGTGCAATTGTATCCTCGGGCTCGTACTGCTATCAAGTATCTGGTTGAAGATGGACGCTACGATTATATCGAGACTGGTTCGCTTGTTTCTATCAAAAAGAACGTTGAGGATATCATGATTCCTTCTGAGGAGGAAGAAATATTGATGTATCCTATGGATTTCGAGGAGTTCTTGTGGGCATTGAACAATGAAACCTTGATGCCTCTTATACGAATGAACTTTCAGAAAAAGCATGAGATGGGACAGATGATGCATCGCATGGCAATGGACTATTTCAGACAGTATCTTATTGTTGGAGGAATGCCACAGGCTGTAGCTAAATTTGTAGAAACTCGAGATTTCAATAAGGTGGATCGTGTGAAGCGACAAATTCTTACCTTATATCGTAATGATATTCAAAAGTATGCTTCAACTTATGTATTTAAAGTTACCCAGATTTTTGATACAATTCCTTCTCAACTTCAAAAACATGAGAAGAAATTTATGTTGAAAGCACTTACAGAAGGGGCGAGAATGCGGGATTATGAAACGGCTTTCTTTTGGCTGGCAGATGCCATGATAGTCAATATGGCCTATAATACGACAGAGCCAAGCATCGGTCTTGGAATGAATACCGATGATACGACATTGAAATGCTATATGGCTGATACGGGTTTGCTCATCAGTCATGCTTTCAATGAAAATACGATAGTATCTGAAAACTTATATAACAAGCTTCTGGTAGATAAACTGGAGTTCAATGGCGGAATGATAGTTGAGAATATTGTGGCTCAGATGTTACGTTCGGCAGGGCATAAGCTGTATTTCTTTTCCAAATATAGTAAGGATGATGCCAAAGAAAGGATGGAACTGGATTTCCTGATAGCCAAAGATACAATAACGTCAAAGCATAATATTTCACCGATAGAAGTGAAGTCAACTAATAGATACACGCTCACTTCTCTCAAAAAGTGCATCGCTAAATATGATAGTTATCTGGCCACTCCGTATGTTTTGCATACGGCTGATTTGAAAGTAGAGGAGGGGATTACTTATTTGCCATTGTATATGACAGGGTTATTATAAGTGGTTTTAGTTGAATGGAAAAGGCTCGCAAGAAATCGAAACTTCTTGCGAGCCTTTATTATTTGCTAAACTATGAATCTGAACCTGTTAAACTCATCATAAAGTTCAATGTTCAAACCTCAAAGTTCAATGTCTTTATACGAGTGTTGCTACGATTTCCTCACGGGTTCCTGGCAACATATCGATAACTGGAATCTCTGGCATGGTGTAGCAACCTGGCTGCAGACGGAATGAAGCACGAGCCACGTTAACCAATACCTGAGCGGTGAGGGCTGGGTTGTTGATGCTCATATTGAACTCGAAACGCTGGTTCTGGGTCTTGCCAGATACACCCTTGCGAACGAGGTTCACACCATGACCCATATCCTTTACATCATCTACAGATGCTACGGCGAATACGTGGGTCTCATCGTGAGCGAAGTATGGATCGGCCTTGATTTCGGCTGTTACATCCTCAAGCTTGGCACCTTCTTCCAACTCTACGTATACCATACGGCGGTGGATACCCTCACCCAATGGGATGGTTACAGAGAGCGCTTCCTTTACGCCCTTCTTGCCACGAACACAAACTGAGTGACCCATACTCATACCAGGACCGAAGTTGGTGTATGTCAATCCCTTAGGTGCAAGGCTCTCCATCAGAACACGTACGATAGAATCAGAACCTGGATCCCAACCAGCAGAGATAACGCTTACCTTGCCAGCCTTCTTGCAGTTTTCCATCTGCTTGGTACGGTAGTCGAGGATGCTGGTGTGGATATCGAAGCTGTCTACGGTATTGATACCGAGGGCAACGATCTTCTCTGCATACTCAGGGCAAGAGCGGGTAGGGGTTGCGAGGATAGCAACATCTACATCCTTCAACTTGGTGATGTCATCTACTACTTCATAGTTTGCCAACTCAGCTGGTTTGTCCTTAGCACCCTGGCGACGTACAATACCTGCAATCTCAAAGTCAGGAGCTGCTTCGAGTGCCTCAACAGTAAACTTACCGATGTTGCCGTATCCTACTACGGCTGCTCTAAATTTCTTCATTGTCTTATTTCTTTTATTTTGTTGTTTTAATTTCTTTTATTTGTTGCGGTTTAGTCATCCAACGGATATGTTTTCCGCTCTTCATTCTATTTCCGGTTGCAAAAGTATAGCTTTTTCTTGAAATACGTGACGTTTTAATAGAATTTTAACTCATAAAAGTTGCAAAAAGTAGTAAAATCATAGTTTTTAGGTATGAATAAGCGGAGATTTGTAAGGTATCTGTAGCAAGAGCCTTACAGTTTCGTTATTTTGTTGCGAAACATCATACATTCCCTTTCCGATACCTCCCGATGTGCTTAGAATTACGTCCTGACGTAGCTTTTGCTGCGTCCCGACGTCTCTGGCTCTGCGTCGGGACGTATGACATGCTACGTCGGGACGTAATTTTATGGAATTCTATTACAATAATCCCGCCCTTCGCACGTTATTAATATATTAATTTAATTAGGAGAAAAAGAAAATGATAGAATATATTCATGGCGATCTGACAGAGCTGACACCTGCACTGGCTATTGTTGAGACTGCGGGGGTGGGCTACGGACTCAATATATCGCTCAATACATATACTGCCATTCAGGGCAAACAGGAAGTGAAACTCTATGTTCACGAAGTGCTGGTGGCTGGTGGAAGAGATGACTCTTTCACCCTTTTCGGCTTTGCTACCAAACAGGAACGTGAACTCTACCGCCTCCTCATCACCGTTTCAGGAGTAGGCGGAAATACGGCCCGTATGATTCTCTCTTCACTCTCGCCACGCGAACTCTGCGAAATCATCTCTACTGGTAACGACAAGATGCTGAAAACCGTGAAGGGTATCGGACTGAAGACTGCACAGCGAATCATCATCGACTTGAAAGATAAAATCGTGAGCCTCGGCATTGCTGACGAACTGCCAGCCAGCGGAGGCAATGTGGTGATGGTGAACAATGACGTAAAGGATGAGGCGGTAAGCGCCCTCACCATGCTCGGCTTCTCGCCGGCACCATCTGCCAAGGTAGTAGTAGATATCCTCAAGGCACAGCCTGATCTCCCGGTAGAACAGGTTGTGAAACTGGCATTGAAGCAAATCAAATAAGTTAGGAGTTTTTTATCGATGAAACAGAAGCAAAGATTCATATCTTTTCTATTGGCTTGGCTGATGGTGGCAACCTTCGGCTATGCGATAGCTTTGCCTCAACTTCAGGACGATAAAAAGAAAAACCATATCAGCACAGCCCAGCCCGTGCAGCTCGATGAAGATACCATTCCCGATTCGCTGCTGCATACCCGCTGGCAGATTCAGCGCACCCAACCTTACTCCCTGAGCGACCTCTATCAGAGTCCGCTCGACCTGAAACGTCCTGATAATCTGCAATATCAGGTAGTCTACAACGATACCCTCGACCGCTATATCATCGGCAACCGCATGGGCTCAACCTGGCTTTCGGCTCCTATCATGCTCACTCCGAAAGAGTATCTTGCATGGACCGAACAGCAGCAGCGCAACAGCTACTTCCGCAAGCAGAACGATGAAATCTTCCAGGCAAAAGGCAAGGAGAAGTTCGATTTCTCAGATATGCACTTCGACTTGGGACCTGCAGAGAAAATCTTCGGTCCTGGTGGCATCAGAGTGAAGACACAGGGTTCTGCCGAACTTAAGTTCGGTATCAACAAGAAGAGCATCGACAATCCTTCGTTGCCTATCCGAAACCGAAAGACGACGATGATGGATTTTGATGAGAAAATCAATCTCAACGTCAACGGAAAGGTGGGCGATAAGGTGAACATGAACCTGAATTACAACACCGATGCCACCTTCGATTTCGATGCACAGAACATGAAACTGAAGTACGACGGCAAGGAAGATGAAATCATCAAACTCGTTGAGGCGGGCAATGTCTCCTTCCCTTCCAACTCTTCGCTCATCAAAGGCGCCAGCAGTCTGTTTGGTGTTAGAACCGATATGCAGTTTGGCAAACTCAAGCTGCAGATGGTGGCTTCGCAGAAGAAAAGTGCATCGAAGAGCGTATCTACCAGGGGCGGTGTACAGCTCACTCCTTTCGAGTTGAATGTAGCCGATTATGAGGAGAACCGCCACTTCTTCCTCTCCCAGTATTTCAGAAATCATTATGATGCCTGGATGCAGAAACTTCCTAATCTCACCACGGGCATCACCATCAACCGTGTGGAGGTGTGGGTTACCAACAAAACCGGCAATACCACCAATACCCGAAACATCGTAGCCCTGACCGACCTGGGCGAGAACCAGAAACTGAGCAACCCGATGTGGACGGCGAGCGGACAGGTGCCTTCTAACCAGGCGAATACTGAGTATGCTGCGATGAACAGCCAATATGCTGCTGCCCGTGACATCGACCAGGCTGCAACCACTCTCGATGGAGGCGGACTGGTTGGTGGAGCCGATTATGAGAAACTGGAGAGTGCCCGTCTGCTCAATTCTTCTGAGTATACGGTCAATACCGCTTTGGGTTATATCTCATTGAAAACCAGTCTGCAGACCGACCAGGTACTTGCTGTAGCCTATGAGTATACATCGGGAGGTGTTACCTATCAGGTGGGCGAGTTTGCATCCGATCTCAGCGATACCAAGCAGGCACTCTTCGTGAAATCGCTCAAAAATACCAGTAACAATCCGCGACAGGGCAACTGGGGGCTGATGATGAAGAACGTTTATTATCTGGCTTCTACCGTAGAGAAGGAGAAGTTCCGCCTGGATGTGAAATACCAGAGCGATACCACCGGCGTATATCTCAGTTATATCCCTGAGCAGCAGGTGAAGAAGCAGCCTATCATCCGTGTGCTGGGCGCCGACCGTCTGGATAACAACAACAAGGCACACAGTAATGGATATTTCGATTATGTAGAAGGCTATACCATCTCTAACGGACGCGTGTTCATTCCGAAGGTAGAGCCTTTCGGCAGTTATATGCGTGATTATCTGGTCAAGCGGGGCGTGGCTGCCGACAAGGCTGAAAAGTATGCCTTTACCGAACTTTATGACAGTACGAAGACCGTAGCCAAGCAGATAGCCGAAAAGAACAAGTATCAGATTGTGGGACAGTTCAAGGGCTCTGCAGCCAATGTCATCTCGCTCGATGCCTACAATGTGCCACAGGGCTCGGTGGTCGTTACGGCAGGCGGTATCACCCTGAAAGAGGGCACCGACTATTCGGTAGATTACAGTGCCGGTGAGGTGACCATCCTGAACCAGAGCATCATTGATGCCGGTACGGCTGTCAACGTTTCTCTGGAGAGTAATACCGATTTCGGACAAACGCGAAAAACGATGTTCGGACTGAACTGGGAGTATGATTTTACCAAGAACTTCCAGTTGAGCGGTACTATCCAGCACCTCTCCGAACAGGCGCTTACCACCAAGGTATCCATGGGCTCCGAACCGCTGAAGAACACCCTTTGGGGCATCAATCTCAACTGGCGCAAGGAGAGTCAGTGGCTCACCAATGTGCTTGACAAGATACCATTCCTGCACCTCACCCAGCCATCGCAGATATCCTTTACAGGAGAATTTGCCCAGCTCATTGCCGGTGAGGCAGGTGGCACACAGGACAATGCATCTTATATCGATGACTTCGAGGGTACGAAGACCACCATCGATGTAACGACTCCTACCTCCTGGTTTATATCCAGTGTGCCTTCGCTCAATTTCAAGGACGATTACAGCGATAAGACCGGTCTGAGCAGCGGTTTCCACCGTTCGCGCCTAGCCTGGTATACCATCGATCCGCTGTTTACCCGCCGTGGAAGTTCGCTCACTCCGGGACATATCAAGGGCGACCTCAAGCAGTTGAGTAACCATTATGTCCGCGAGGTCTATACCAAGGAGCTCTTCCCATTGCGCGACCAGAGCAGTTATCAGGGCGCTACCAATACCCTGAATGTACTCAATCTGGCTTACTATCCAAGTGAGCCGGGATCATACAACTTCAATGTAACAGATTTGCAGGCTGACGGAACCCTGCAGAATCCGCAGCGCAACTGGGGCGGAATGATGCGTAAACTGGATACCAACGATTTCGAGCAGGCAAACATCGAATACATCGAGTTCTGGATGCTCGATCCGTTCATCTATTCCCGCGAAGAGGCTGATGCTGCCGATTATGGTGGCGATTTCTACATCAACCTGGGCGAGGTGAGCGAGGATATCCTGCGTGATGGCAAGAAATTCTATGAGAGTGGCATGCCGGTAGATGGCAGCAAGAGCTACACCTATACCCAGTGGGGTAAGATTCCTACCCAGAGCACCGTGACCTATGCCTTTGCTACCACCAGTGGCAGCAGAGCCTTGCAGGATGTGGGTTTCAACGGACTGACTGATGCCGAGGAGCAGGAATTCTACAAGAGTGCTTATCTCGACCAGATTCAGGGTAAGGTGAACCAGGCGGTGTTCGACAGTATCTTTGCCGATCCGGCACGTGATGACTACCACTATTTCCGCGGTTCCGACTGGGATGAGATGCGTGCTCCTATCTTGCAGCGATATAAGTATATCAACAATCCTCAGGGCAACTCGCCTGACAGCGACAGCCGTTCTGAGAGCTATGATACTTCTTATAAGTCAACGCCGGATGTCGAGGATATCAACCAGGATTATACGCTCAACGAATATGAGAAATACTTCCAGTACCGTGTCAGCATCCGTCCGGAAGATCTCGTGGTGGGTAATAATCATATTGTAGATAAGCGTGAATACAGCCAGACCTGGCGTGATAATACCAAGTCTACCGTTACCTGGTATCAGTTCCGCATACCTATCGATGAGTTTGAGAGCCGTCAGGGTAACATCAACGATTTCTCCAGCATCCGCTTCATGCGTATGTTCCTCACCGGTTTCAAGAAACCTATCGTGCTGCGTTTCGGTACCTTCGACCTCGTGATGGGCAAGTGGCGTACCTATGATCAGCCGCTCGGCGCAGCCAGTGGCGGAACCCTCGACGCAAGCAGCGTGAGTCTGGAGGAGAACGGCGAGAAGACACCGGTCAACTATGTCTTGCCTCCGGGTATCAAGCGCGAACAGGATCCTAGTCAGCCTCAGTTGGTTGAGGCAAACGAGCAGGCGTTGAGTCTGGTGGTCAAGAATATGAGCACAGGTGAGGCGAAGGCGGTTTATAAGAATTCTACCCTTGATCTGCGCCAGTACAAGCGCATCCAGATGTTTGCCCATGCCAATGCATTGGAGCAGAATACCACCCGTCTGCAGGATGGTGATCTCTCAGTCTTCATCCGTCTGGGTAGTGATTATAAGAACAATTACTACGAGTATGAAATCCCGCTGAAACTCACCGAGCCACGCTCCAACTACAACCGCTATGTGCTAGCCGACTGTAAGGCGGTATGGCCTGAGGAGAATATGCTCGATGTGCCGCTGAGTGTCTTTACAGCATTGAAGAAAAACCGCAACAAGGCGAAGGCACAGGGTGTGGCTTCTTATCTTGCTCCTTATTCCATGATGGATGCAGAACATCCGCAGAACAAGATTACCATCGTGGGTAATCCGAGTCTCGGCGAGGTGAAGACCATGATGCTGGGTGTGAGAAACAATTCTGCCGACATCAAGAGCGGTGAGGTATGGATAAACGAACTCCGACTCAAGGAACATAATAATTCGGGTGGTTGGGCTGCCAATGCCAACCTCAACGTACAACTCTCCGATCTGGGTAGCGTAAATGCCACCGGCAGATACATCAGCGAGGGATTCGGCGGTCTGGAAGATGGCGTGGCAAGTCGCACCACCGATAATTACGGTACCTACAGTGTGACCACATCGCTCGAAATGGGTAAGTTCTTCCCTGACAAGGCGAAGGTGAGCATACCTTTATATTATAGTGTTACCAAGGAGAAGACCACTCCTAAGTATAATCCGCTGGATACCGATATGGAGTTGAAGGATGCCCTCGATGCTGCCGGCTCTAAGCACGAGCGCGATTCTATCGAGAATATCGCTGCCACCAAGATTACGCAGACCAACTTCTCCATCTCGAATGCCCGGGTGGGTATAGCTACCAAGCGACATCCGATGCCATACGATCCAGCCAACTTCTCATTCACCTACAGTCATCAGCATCAGTATACTACGGGTGAAACGACGATGTATGAGCGAAAGGACAACTGGCGAGGAGCCCTGGATTATTCGTGGAGCCCGGTTTATAAGGCATGGGAACCATTCAAGGGACTGAAGAACAAGAGTAAGTGGCTCGACATACTGAAACGTTTCGGACTGAACTGGCTGCCGCAGAACATAGCCTTCAATACCGAGATGACGCGCGACTACTACGAGTTGCAGGAGCGCGATATGGAAACCCTAATGAGTGGAGCTGCCGGAGTAGACTCCAAGTTGCCGCTCACCTTCAGTGAACAGTTCCTCTGGAACCGTGAGTTCTCTATCAACTGGGATCTGACAAAGAACCTGCACATGAACTTCCAGAGTGCTACCCATGCACAGATAGAGGAACCTTATACACCGGTCAACAAGGATCTTTATGCCGACCAGTATCATGCCTGGAAGGACTCCGTATGGACCAGCATCCGCCACTGGGGTGCACCGCTCGACTATAGTCAGAATTTCCAGGCATCTTATAGGTTGCCTCTCAATCTGCTGCCTGTCTTCGACTGGGTGAACAGCGATGCCTCTTACAATGCCAACTATTCTTGGGAGCGCGGTACAGAGGATGAGGAGGGCAACTCGTATGGAAATACCATCAATACCCAGCGCGAGCTGACATTGAACGGAAACTTCAACCTGGTGAAACTCTACAACCATGTGCCTTTCCTGAAGAAGGTAAACGATAAGTTTGACCGCACCCAGAGCAGGGCACAGATGCAGCGCAAGAAGCAGGAAAAAAAGAAAAAGAAGCAGGAAGCAAAGGAACAGGCGGCTGATCCGAAGAAGGCGCTGCCTAAGAACAAGCGTGCCTTCGAACGGGAAATCACCCTCCTGCCTGATACCACATTCAAGATACGCCACGGCAAGAATACCAAGCGACTGATTGTGAATGCCAAGACGGAAGACGGAAAGGTGTTCCCGCTTAAATATAAAAAGGTGGATAATAACCAGATCAGAATCATCTCAAAGGTAGATACCGCCATGAAGGTGAAACTCTCCGTACTGGCTAAGGAACCGCTTGATGATAAGAAATGGTATAAGGGATTGCAGTTGGCTAGTCGCCTGGCAATGATGGTGCGCAATGTGAGCATCAACTATCGCAGCAGCTATCAGCTCACCCTGCCGGGCTTCTTGCCTAGTGTGGGTGATGCCTTCGGACAGAAGAAGGTGGGACAGATGGCACCGGGTCTTGACTTCGCCTTCGGTATGGTTGGCGACGATTATATCGAGAAGGCTAGAAACAACGACTGGCTGCTCTGCAACGACAGTATCGCAACACCTGCTACTACCAGCAGAACGGATAATCTTACGTTGCGTGCCACCCTGGAGCCTATCAAGGATTTCAAGATTGATCTCTCAGCCACACGTACCAAGACCACGCAGAAGAGCATACAGTATATGTATGAAGGAACGCCAACTACCCAGAGTGGAGCCTTCCAGATGACTACCATCTCGCTGGGGTCGGCTTTCGAGGGAATGGGCAATGCCAATTCGGGTTATCGCAGCAAGACCTTCGAGAAGTTTGTCAACTCGCTGGCTGGTTTCAGAGATAGGGTAGAGGCGCAGTATGCAGGTACCGTTTATCCGACAGGTTCGGCTCTGGCTGGCGGCAAGTTTGATGCTTCCCGCACGCCGGTCAACCAGTATAGCAGCGATGTCATGATTCCTGCCTTCCTCAAGGCTTATCCCTCGATGGCTGGCAATTCGCTTTCGGTATTCCCGGCATTGAGCCGGATGTTGCCAAACTGGACCATCCGTTACAGCGGACTGGGACGTCTGCCTTGGTTCAACGAGCACTTCAAGAGTGTCAACATCAACCACTCTTACAAAAGCGTCTTTGCGGTTGGCAGCTACAACAGTTACAGCACCTTCCAGGAGTATATGAACGGTCTCGGCTTCGTGAGTGATGCCACTACGGGCAATCCATCTCCAAGTAGCATGTTCAACATTTCGCAGGTAAGTATCAACGAGTCGTTCTCGCCATTATTGGGTATGGATGTCACATTCAACAATAATATGACGGTGAAGGCAGAATATCGCCAGACCCGTGTATTGAACCTCAGTATGACGAGTGTGCAGCTGAACGAGGCATTGAGTAAGGACTGGGTAATCGGTATGGGTTACCGCATCAACAACTTCGATGTTTTCGGTTGGGGCGCCAAGGCCTCCCGTTCCAAGTCGAAGGGCGGCAACAAGAATGCAGCCAATAAGAATGCGTCGACCACCAAGACTGTTCAGAATGGAACCAACCATGATTTGAATCTTCGTCTTGACTTCAGTTTCCGCAAGCAGGCAGCCATCGTTCGTGATATTGCCTCAATGGTAAGCAGTGCCAGCAGCGGCAACAATGCTCTGAAACTGAGTTTCTCTGCCGATTATACTTTCAGCAAACTCCTTACCATGAGTTTCTATTATGACCGTCAGACCAACACCCCGCTCCTCTCGAGCAGCAGTTATCCTACCACCACACAGGATTTCGGCCTGAGCATCAAGTTCTCGCTGACGAGATAAAAAGAAAATTTTCTAGAATCAATGGTAGAAAGAAAATTCTCTAATTCTCAAATTCTTGAAAATAAAAAAAACTCGGATGCATCACAAGCATCCGAGCTTTTTAATATTCTGATAATTCTTGATTACTCCTTGTCGTAAGCATGAACAGGGTAGTCGATGGTATAGTGGAGACCACGGCTCTCCTTGCGTTCTATCGCCATGCGGGTGATGAGATAACCCACGTTAATCATGTTGCGGAGCTCGCAGAGTTCCTTGCTTACCTTTACACGCTTGAAGAGGTTTTCTGTCTCTTCGTAGAGAAGATCGAGACGGTCCCATGCTCGTTTCAGACGGAGGTCACTGCGCACGATACCTACATAGTTGCTCATGCATTCGCCAACCTCTTTCACGCTCTGTGTAATCAGCACCTTCTCTTCGTTGGTCAAAGTACCTTCATCGTTCCATGCTGGTACCTTCTCGTTGAAGTCGTACTCATCTACATGTTCAATACTGTGCTTGGCAGCAGTCTCGGCATAAACCACAGCCTCGATGAGCGAGTTGCTGGCAAGACGGTTGCCGCCATGCAGACCGGTGCATGAACACTCGCCCAGAGCATAGAGACGGTTGATGCTTGAACAGCCGTTCAAATCAACCTTGATACCACCACACATATAGTGAGCGGCAGGACGAACAGGGATATACTCCTTGGTGATGTCGATGCCGATGCTCAGACACTTGGCGTAGATATTAGGGAAGTGACGCTTGGTCTCCTCTGGATTCTTATGGGTTACATCGAGACAGACATGATCCAATCCGTGAATCTTCATCTCCTTATCGATGGCACGAGCCACGATGTCACGAGGAGCCAGACTCAATCGCTTATCATATTTCTCCATGAAACTTTCGCCGTTAGGCAGACGCAAGATGCCGCCATAACCACGCATAGCCTCGGTGATGAGGAAGGCAGGATGGGTTTCGCCCGGATGATAAAGAGCGGTTGGGTGGAACTGGACAAACTCCATGTCGGCTACAGTTCCCTTGGCACGGTATACCATCGCCTCACCATCGCCAGTGGCAATCACAGGGTTGGTGGTAGTCTGATAAACGGCACCACATCCACCGGTACACATTACGGTAACCTTACTCAGATAGGTATCTACCTTCTGGGTATCAGGATTCAATACGTATGCACCGTAACAGTTGATATAAGGAGTGCGGCGGGTAACACGGGCACCCAAGTGGTGCTGAGTGATAATCTCCACGGCGAAATGATTTTCCTTGATATCGATATCCGGACAGTTGCGCACAGCCTCCATCAGACCGCGCTGGATTTCTGCACCCGTATCATCTGCATGATGAAGGATGCGGAACTCGCTGTGACCGCCCTCACGGTGTAGGTCGAACTTGCCGTCCTGCTGCTTATCGAAGTTGACGCCCCACTGCACGAGCTCCTTGATCTGCTCCGGTGCCATAGTGACAACCTGCTTCACTGCTTTATAATCGCTGATATAATCACCAGCAATCATAGTATCCTGTATGTGCTTGTCGAAGTTATCCACTTCCAAGTTGGTAACTGACGCCACACCACCTTGTGCGAATGACGTGTTAGCCTCGTCGAGCGAGGTCTTGCAAATCATACACACCTTACCTTTATGCGCTCTGGCTACTTTCAGGGCGTAACTCATACCGGCAACTCCTGAGCCGATAATCAGAAAATCATACTTATAAACCATTGAGTTTATTCTTATCTAATTTCAATATTAAGAACAGGTGTTTTTATCTATAAAACAACCCCATTCTCTCAGAATTAATTCTTAATTCGTTGCAAAAGTAATAATTAATCTTTAAAATGAGTAATAAGAGAGGGATTTTTTGTAATTTTGCAGCGAAATTTAAGGTTATATAGTCTTTTAGACTATCAAACGGTCGTAAAAACGACAATAATATAAGGTAATAAATCAAAGTTATGGCAGATAGAACTTTTCATAAGCGCTTTACGCTGACGGCACGTATCGGTGTGGCGGTGTTTGCAATTCTGGCTCTCTACTTCTTCTGGGTCAAACTGGCTATCATCGGCATCTTTGTGGCTATCATCATCGTGGGCATGATTGAGCGCATACTGAATACAACCTATACCTTCAAGATGGTAAAACCGATAGACCTGGATGAGGAGATGGAATATCTCATCATCAATGAGGGCAGGTTCTCTTCCAACAGAAATGTGCCGCTATGTGATGTCATTGATGTACACATAGCCAAGACTTTCTTCGGATTAGACCATTGTGTGGTCATCGAATACGGACATAAGAATATTGTGACCGTTCAGCCGGATAATGAAGAGGCGTTTATGGAGAGAATCAAAAATAAATAATTTCTTTTATGTTCCGGTGAACTGATTGTGATGAAAAAGATAATATATATGCTGTTGGGTCTGATGATGGTATGGATCTCTGTACCGGTGCAGGCCCAGAATGTGATTGAAGATGAGGGAATAGAAACGGTTGATGAGAAGGATGTTTCCGATTCTACACTCGTTGATTCCCTGACAGCGGATACGCTGACTCAGGAATTGCCTTGGCCCGAATCGGTGAAGGTGGGTATTGATAAACTCCTTGAGAGCAAGATGTTCGAAACATCACAGGTAGGACTGATGGTCTGGGACCTGTCTGCTGACTCTTGTATCTATCAGAGAAATGAACGACAGCTGATGCGTCCGGCAAGTACGATGAAGCTCCTGACTGCCATTACGGCGCTCGATAAGTTGGGCGGTTCTTACCAGTTTAAAACCACTCTGAAATATACCGGTACCATTGAGAATGGGGTGTTGACGGGTGATGTCTATTGTATAGGCGGCATGGATCCCCGTTTCAACAGCGATGATATGTCGGCATTTGTCAATAGTCTGAAGGATATGGGTGTTGACACCATCCGTGGCAGCATCTATGCCGACCGCTCTTTGAAGGATGCCGACCTGTTGGGTGAAGGCTGGTGCTGGGATGATGACAATCCGGTGCTTTCGCCACTGGTGTTCCAGCGCAAGGATATCTTTATGGATAAGTTTCTTGCCAAGCTCCGTGAGGAGGACATCGAATATTCCTGCTTTGGGGCTTCAGAGAAGACTTGCCCTGCGAGTGCCTTTACGGTCTGTACCCGATTCCATACGATGGATCAGATTCTGCACAAGATGATGAAGGAGAGTGATAATCTCTATGCCGAGAGCATGTATTATCAGATTGCGGCTTCTACGGGAAATAAATGGGCGAGTGCCAAGAGTGCCCGGAATGTGGAAAGACAGCTTATCCGTAAGATAGGACTCGATCCGGCAAGATATAAACTGGCTGACGGCTCGGGACTTTCGCTCTATAATTATCTCAGTGCCGAACTGGAGGTGAAACTGCTGCGTTATGCTTATCTTAACGGTAATATCATGGACCATCTGAAGCATTCGCTGCCTATCGGTGGGGTTGACGGTACCTTGAAAAAGCGTATGAAAAACAGTTTTGTGCATGGCAATGTGAAAGCGAAGACGGGTACGCTGACGGGCATCATCTCATTGGCGGGTTACTGTACCGCAGCCAATGGTCATGAACTCTGTTTCGCCATCATTAACAATGGTATCATGCATGGCAATAATGCCAGACACTTTGCAGATAAAGTATGTACTTTGCTCTGCCAACCGTGAGCGTTAGTTGATAGTTTATAGTTGATAGTTAATAGTTTTATGGAGGAAATTCGTAAGTTTGTAGATGAAATGATAACATGGGCAGGAGTCACTGGTGATTTCGTGCCGATGCTGCGCCATATCTTGCTCACCATTACTGCCATCCTCTTGGCAATATTGAGCGATTTCCTGTGTCGCAAGATACTGGTTCCGCTCATCAGTAAGATTACTGATAAGACGGTTATCGCTTGGGATGATATTCTGCTGAACAAGAAGGTGCTCACCTCGGCTTGCCATATTGTGCCGGCTGTGGTGATATGGTCGCTCATGCCGCTGATTTATCTGGAGTATCCGATATTCAAGGAGATATTGGAGCGGGTTACGGGCATCTATATCGTGGTGATGTCGGTGCGTACGGCTCTGGTCTTCATCGGGTCTTTCAAAGGATTGGAGGATTCTCAGGAACGACGCTCGTCGGCTCAGCAGTATTTCCATACTTTCTGCGGTGTTCTCAAGGTATTGATGCTCTTTGTGGCTGGCGTGGTGGTGGTTGCCATCCTGTTGGGCAAGAACCCGATGACCCTCTTTGCCGGTTTGGGTGCTACCTCGGCAGTCCTGATGCTGGTCTTTAAGGATACCATCACGGGATTGGCGGCTGGTGTGCGTCTTACCAGCAATGATATGTTGCATAAGGGCGACTGGATTACGGTGAAGTCGGTGGATGCCAATGGTATCGTTGAGGATATGTCACTCACGACCGTGAAGGTGCGCAACTTTGATAACACAATCGTTACCATTTCGCCTATTACCCTGGTGAATGGTTCGTTCCAGAATTGGATTGGTATGCAGAAGAGTGGTGGACGAAGAGTGAAGCGCGTGGTTTACTTCGATTTCCGTAGTGTCCGTCTGGTGGATGAGACATTAAAACGTAATCTGCTTGCCAAGCATTTCGCCACCGAAGATTCGTTTAAGTTGAAGGAGTCGTTGCAGAAGGCGATAGATAAAGATATACAAGAAGGGAAGGATATTGAGGATTTAAAGAATCCTGCAGCCCTTGCCCCTACCAATCTCCAGCTTTACCGTAAATTCATGGAGAAGTATCTGCGCCAGCGTCCGGAGGTCAATACCGATCTCACATTGATGGTGCGCCACATGGAAGCCACGCAATGCGGTCTCCCTATCGAGTTCTATTTCTTCATTAAGGATAAGGTATGGGTGAATTACGAGC
>OKYF01000266.1_pt1 | contig 15827 bp, 18 predicted proteins | sample 1609081 | NCBI WGS metagenome assembly OKYF01 (sample SAMN02675048, study PRJEB24791) | human gut metagenome, SKBSTL034 | isolation source: stool | host: Homo sapiens | place: USA | reverse complement strand
CAGATAGTCAGAAAAATTTTGTCGCCAGTAATGATATTAGTATTATTGAAGCGTATACCGCTATTACATCCAACGGGTATGCTTTTCCATTTGGAATTTTTGAAGGTAATAATCCAGTCGGTTTTGTGATGATTGGTTATGACAAAGATGATTATTGGAAAGATGCACCTGCCATAGCAGACGGAAATTATAACCTGTGGAGATTGATGATAGATAAGAACTATCAAAACAGGGGATATGGAAAACAGGCGGTAGAACTTGCGTTAAGATTTATCAGAACATTTCCCTGTGGTAAAGCCGATTTCTGTTGGCTGTCATATGAGCCAGAAAACGCAGTTGCCAAATCTTTGTATGCCTCTTTTGGATTTATAGAGACCGGAGAAAAGGACGGAGAAGAGCTAATTGCCGTATTAAAACTCTAAGACAACTTCCAGTTGTGCGCCCAGCTAAGGGTGTGTAGTCAAGCCGGTGGGATTCCGGTTTATCCAAGGTTTAGCCAACCAGATAATAGCGAGTCTTGGGATGATGCCGGTAACGGCATCTGACAAGCGTAGACAGCAAGAAAGCAGGGTTGAATAGTGATTGAGCTTCGAAACGTTAACTTCAGTCGGTCGACGTCTTAACTGGTGCGGAAGACAATATCATGTAATGCGATATGGCGAGTGTTATGTGGCACTGCGGAGTCAGAGAACCAATCATGTTTTACATTGTGAATACACATCAACTGGGGAGAACCTGCCATTTCTCGAAGAAGAGTATGAAATTGCAACTGAAAACGGAGTATTTCAAATGAATGGTAGGTGGTCGGACAATCCCATAGTACTGTAGAAATCGGGCAATGCCGATGGAGGGAAGGGGATTGCATAGTAAAGGTCTTACTGAGGACACATTATCCGTACTCAGGGACGGAGGAAATAATGGAAACGAAATTAGTAAGAATAGCTGAGATATCAGCAACATCAAAACATCCTATATTTACATCAGTGTACCACTTGATAAATGAAGATATGCTAAAGCAATGCCATAAGGAATTAGATGGGAACAAAGCAGTCGGAATTGACAAGGTAACTAAGGATGAGTATGGGAAGAACCTTGATAGAAATATCAAGGAACTGGTACAGAGGTTGAAAAACAAATCCTTTAAGCCACTTCCGTCACTGAGGGTATATATACCTAAAGGAAATGGAAAGAAACGACCATTAGGGATTGCTTCCTATGAAGATAAGATTGTACAAATGGCAGTGAAGAAAATACTGGGAGCTATTTATGAACCGAGATTCCTAAACTGCATGTATGGATTCAGACCGAATAGGGGGTGTCACGAAGCAATAAAAGAAGTATACCAACGGATAAGCTATGGAAAAATCAGCTATATCGTAGATGCCGATATCAAAGGTTTCTTTGACCATATCGACCATGATTGGATGATGAAGTTCCTTGAATGGAATATACAGGATAAGAACTTATTGTGGCTAATACGTAAATACCTTAAAGCAGGAATAATGGAGCAAGGAAAATTCGAGCCAACAGAGGAAGGTTCGGCACAAGGCTCAGCAATGAGTCCGATGCTTGCAAATATATACATGCATCATGTGCTGACGCTGTGGTTTAAGCTGGTGGTGCAAAGGGAAATGCAGGGAGAGTGTTTTCTCGTCAACTTTGCGGATGATTTTGTTGCAGGATTTCAATATAAGTCAGAAGCTGAAAGATACTATAAAGAGTTAAAGGAACGAATGGAAAAGTTTGGACTGGAGCTGGAAAGTAGTAAAAGCAGACTAATTGAATTTGGGAGATTTGCAGAGCAGAATCGTAGAGCAAGAGGAGAATGTAAACCTGAAACATTTGATTTTCTGGGGTTTACCTTCTATTGTAGCAAAACTCGAAAGGGAGGTTTCGTGCCAAAGGTACAGACTTCAAGAAAGAAGTTAGAGCAAAAGGTTAGAGCATACAAGAACTGGATTTACGATAATCGAAATCGACCAATGCGAGAAATAATTAAAGAGTTGAACGTAAAACTAATTGGACACTATCGGTATTATGGTGTTACATGGAATTTTCGGAAGATAACAACATTCCTGCATAGAGTACAACAGTTTCTATTCAAAGCCATGAATCGGAGAGGTTGTAGACGGGCATACACATGGAATGGATTTGTGGAAATGCTCAAGTATTACCCGTTAGCAAAACCTAAAACGTACTATTGTTTATATTGAAGCGAATGTTACTATGAGGAGCCGTATGCGGGAAAGCCGCACGTACGGATCTGTGAGGGGCTAAGATTGAGAGGTCTTAGTCTACTCGACTGTAACGAAGGTATTTGCGATGAAAGGAATTAAGATTGAGTTATTGGGGATTGCAATAATACCTTTAGGAATTGCTGTGACAACAAATAATTTTTGGGGATATGTCCTAGGTGTTCTTGGATTTGGCGTCGCTGTAGTTGGCTGTTTTCTAAAAGATAATCACTGATAACTTCTTGTTTGAAAAATTGAGAAAACGTAATATTGAACAAAAAAGAAATGCACAGTTCTTAGCTTATCGTGAACTGTGCATTTTTGTAAATAAATACTTTTAATTAGCCGATTACGGCATCCTCTGCTGTAAAATGTTCCAGAGAGTTTTCTTTTACCTGAATGCAGATATAAGTAATTCCAGAAATATCGGATGCAAAAAACTGACGCTTTGCAGCAGGTGCGATTTTTAGCCAGTCTCCAGTTGAAAGGCTAATTTCTTCTCCATCAATTATGGCTTTGCCGTTACCTGAAAGAATTCCATAGATTTCTTCATTTTCTTTATGAGAATGAACAAATGGGACATTTGCTCCTGCAGGTAGTTCGTTTAAACTGATTTCTGCACCTGTTAAAGACAACTTTTCATGCAGCTCAATTCGGTTTTCCTTTCCAATAGTTGTTTTTGTGTAATTTGCCATAATAACCTCCATAGTTAATTTGTAGTTTCTGGTTGCTTGGTATTAGTATAGTGTGAGACACATACAAAAACAAGTACGCACCTTTTTGTAACTGTACACTCAAAAATGAATGTGTTACAATAGACTCGGAGGTGAGAATTATGCGAGCAAAAGAAGAATTACCGGAATGCCCAGTTGCAACAGCAGTATCTCTCATCGGAGGAAAATGGAAACTGCTGATTTTGCGTAACTTGAAAGAGCGTCCATGGAGATTCAATGAGCTACAACGAAGTATAGATGGTATTTCACAAAAGGTTTTGACAGATAGTTTAAGACAAATGATGAGTGATGGGCTGGCATATCGCCACGATTACCATGAGCAGCCACCGAGAGTTGAATACGGCTTAACGGAACTCGGAACAAAAATGCTTCCAATTGTTAATTCACTTGCTGACTTTGGTAACTACTATAAATCAATTATTGAACAGAATTAAGGACGTTAGTATTTGAAAAGATCGAACAATCACAGTTTGGAGAATTGAAAAAAACGGAATTTACCTATTAAGACATATAAACTCTTGACAATAAAGCTCCTATATAGTATGTTTTTAATAAACTACTATATAGGAGCTTTTGTATGGAAATGAATGGAGGATTTCTTGTCACCAAAATAAAACAGCTTGGAGACCGGATTTTCGAGAAGATTCTCAGTGAAAAGAATATTGATGCGTTTAATGGAGCCCAGGGACGTATTCTTTATGTGCTGTGGCAGGAGGATGGTATCTCAATCAGGTCACTCTCGACTAAATGCGGATTAGCGATAACATCTCTTACTACGATGCTGGAAAGAATGGAAAATCAAGGGCTGATAAGCCGTGTTCAGTCTGAAACGGACAAAAGGAAAACACTCCTGTTTCTGACTGAGAAAGCACATGCCTTAAAGGGCGAGTACGATTCTGTATCTGATGAGATGGGCAGTATTTACTACAAAGGTTTTTCAGAGGAAGAAATTACCCGGTTTGAGGAATGCCTCGACCGCATCAGAAAGAATCTTGAGGAGTGGCAGAAGTCATGAGTATTTGTATCAAAGATCAGATTCAGAACATGAATATCGTCATTGGCTGCACAGTGGGGTGTACATATTGCTATGCCCGCAACAACGTGAAACGCTGGCATATGATTGATGACTTCGCTGACCCTGAATTCTTTCCGGGTAAGCTCAAGATGATGGAAAAGAAACGTCCGCAGAACTTTCTTCTTACCGGCATGAGCGATCTCTCCGGATGGAAGCCGGAATGGAGAGACGAGGTATTTGCAAAGATCCGTGAAAATCCACAGCATCAGTTCCTGTTCCTTACCAAGCGACCTGATTTGCTGGATTTTGATACCGATCTGGAAAACGCATGGTTTGGCGTTACGGTGACGAGGAAAGCAGAACTGTGGCGTATCGACGCCCTTCGGAAAAACGTCAGAGCAAAACATTACCATGTTACCTTTGAGCCGTTATTCGATGATCCCGGCACAGTTGACCTTTCCGGAATCAATTGGATCGTTGTCGGCACCATGACCGGAGCTCAGAGCAGGAAGATTCATACGGAGCCGGAATGGGCATGGTCTCTGGCGGACCAGGCACATAAGCTCGGCATTCCGGTGTTTATGAAGGAAGACCTTGTCCCTATCATAGGGGATGAAAATATGATTCAGGAAATGCCGGAAGAATTTAATAAAGTGTTAGAGGTACAGAAATCATGGAAGAAGTAATAAATGGAATCCTCATTCGTGAGGTGGAAACAAAGAACATCATGACTAAGTCTAGTCTGCCGGTAGGCGGTTACTCGGTCAATCCCTATGTGGGCTGTACACATGCCTGCAAGTATTGCTATGCTTCTTTTATGAAGCGCTTTACCGGGCACAAGGAGGAATGGGGCACTTTCCTTGATGTGAAGCATTGGCCGGAAATTAAAAATCCGAAGAAATATGCCGGACAGCGGGTGGTCATCGGTTCTGTGACAGATGGCTACAATCCACAGGAGGAGCAATTCGGGAATACCAGAAAACTTCTGGAGCAGCTGATCGGCAGTGACGCAGATATTCTGATCTGCACAAAGTCGGATCTTGTGGTACGGGATATTGATCTGTTGAAGAAGCTTGGACGTGTAACCGTTTCATGGTCGATCAACACACTAGATGAAAATTTCAAGAACGATATGGATTCTGCTTCGAGCATTGAGCACCGTATCGCTGCTATGAAGCAGGTATATGAGGCAGGTATCCGTACAGTCTGTTTCGTATCCCCGGTATTCCCCGGTATCACGGATTTTGAAGCAATCTTTGAGCGGGTAAAGGATCAGTGCGATCTGTTCTGGCTCGAAAATCTCAATCTTCGAGGCGGTTTCAAAAAGACAATTATGGATTATATCGCCGGAAAATATCCTGATCTTGTACCACTTTACGACGAGATCTATAACAAGCATAACCGCAGCTACTTTGAAGCACTTGAAGTAAAAGCTGAGAAAATGGCTAAGAAGTATGATTGTGCCTTTGTGGATAATGAAATGCCTTATGGCAGAGTCCCGCAGGGACATCCGGTGATCGTAGATTATTTCTATCATGAGGAAATCCGTGGGACAGAGAATACCGGAAAAAGAAATCGCTAACTTCCAGTTTATCAAATAAGTAAATCATTCCATACCTCTGCGGGCAGCGATGAAACGGCTGCCCGCTCTTTTTGTACCCTGAAACCGAAAGGAGGCTTCAAATGCCAAACAAAACCGAAGAATATCTTGCACTTGCCTGCAAAACGGCAGACAGCTTTTCGCGACAGTGGGAGCACTGGGCAGAATTTCTGATCACAGCGGCACGGCTGTACAAATACAGTTACCCGGATCAGCTGATGATCTATGCCCAAAGACCGGATGCCACGGCCTGTGCCGAGTATGATGTATGGAACAATAAAATGAACCGTTACGTCCGGCGTGGTTCCAAGGGCATTGCACTGCTGGATGAATCCGGCGGATACCCGCGCCTGCACTATGTCTTTGATGTGTCTGATACGGCACCGCGGCGAAACGCCCTGTACCCGCACCTATGGGAGATGGAACAGACGGCAGAGAACAGGGTGCAGCAGCTGATGAAAGAACTGTTGGAGAGGAACCCGGCTCCGGACAAGGAGAAAAAACAGATGGCGTGGGTGCAGCACATGAACAGCCTGAAAGCGCAGGCAGAGGAAATGATCCTGACCGAGCTGATTTACAGCTGAATTTTCTGGAGGCGGCCATCCCCACGGAAGCACAGCAAATCGAATCCATCGACCAAGCGGAGAACGAGAAATCGTCCTCCGCTTTTGTTTTGTCACAAGCTGATATTGAAAAAGCACTGCGGAGAGGTTCTAACTTTGAAAACAGCAAGCTTCGGATTTGGGAGATTTTCAAGCTGAAAACAGGCCGGGACTCGGAAAAGGAGTCTCGGCCTGTTTGTGTTTTCGGCGCAAAGGAAAGGATTGAACAATGCGATTTGATGCAAAAGAATTCGGCGGACGTATCCGCGATTTGCGGAAAAAGAAGGGGATTACACAGGAACAGTTGAGTATAATGCTGAACGTTAGTGCGAACCATCTTGCAAAAGTTGAAACGGGAAGCCGTTGCTGCTCGATTGAGTTGCTGCAGGATCTTTCGTCCTGCCTGAATGTCAGAACGGACTATCTGCTGAACGGAGATGCACCGCATAACAACCATCTGAGGGAAAGACTGGCGTTTCTTGCACAGGAATTAGAAAAGATTACGGCGGACCTCCCGGTATGGGGATAGGAAAAAGCAGAATCCTCTTTTTCAATGCCCAAAAGCGTGGTAGAATAGGTAAAAGATTCAGTATCTGAAAAACGGAGCGCGCAACAATGAAGATTCTGGTCAGCGCCTGCCTGCTGGGCGAAAACTGCAAATACAGCGGCGGAAACAATTACAATCAGGCGGTCTGCGATTTTGCGCGGGGGCATCAGGTGGTTCCGGTCTGCCCGGAGGTTTTGGGCGGCCTGCCCACACCGCGGTGCCCGGCGGAAATCGTGCAGGGCGTTGTCACGAACAAAGAGGGCATCAATGTGGACCGGGAGTTCCGGGCAGGTGCAGCGAAAGCCCTTGCCATCGCAAAAGAAAATGGGGTGGAGCTTGCCATCCTGCAATCCCGCAGTCCCAGCTGCGGCGTGAAGGAAATCTACGACGGAACATTTTCCGGGACAAAGATTCCCGGACAGGGTGTTTTTGCCAAGATGCTGATGGACGAAGGCATCCGTGTTCTGGATGCCGGGGAATTGCCTGAAATTATCTTGAAAAATGAGGACGGAAAATGTCAATCAAACTGATTTGCAGCGACATTGACGGTACGCTGCTGCAATACGGCAAAAAGGAACTGGAAGACGAGATCTTTGAGCAGATACGGGAGCTGCATCGGCGCGGCATTCTGTTTTGCCCGGCATCCGGTCGGCAGTATACCAGCCTGTGCAAGCTTTTTGCACCGGTGGCAGACTGTTGTGTGTTTCTCTGCGAAAACGGCGGTGTGATTTATAAGGACGAGCAGTGCATTGCCATGAATCCGATGCCGCGCGCGCTGGCCGAAGAAATCGCCAACGACCTGTGGACCCGCAGCGACGGGCAGGGGGAAGTGATGCTTTCCGGCCAGAACACCGCATACCTGATGGAGCGGGGTCTGGGAATGCTCAAGCGCATCCAGTTCATCGGAAATCGCTATCAAATCATCCATGACCCTTCCGAGGTGCCGGAGGAGATCACAAAAGTATCGGTGTATCTGCACGAAGGCGTAGAATCTTACACGGAACGGTTTGTCCCACGATGGAAAGAGGCAAACTGCGCTGTGGCAGGGCCGTACTGGATCGACACCACCTTTGCCAACAAGGGCATCGGTGTGCGCAGCATCTGCAAGACTCTGGACATCGCCCTTGCCGATGTGATGGCTTTTGGCGACAATTATAACGATGTGTCGATGCTGGACATTGTGGGTGTGCCCTACATTATGGATGGTGCCGCCGCACCGCTGCGGGAAAAGTACCCGAACCATACACCCCGCCCAGAGGATGTGCTGCGGGAGTTCTTGAAGCAGAACTGAATTTTGCACGCATGTGTGCAAAAATCAAAATGATACGATATAAGGAAATATTTTGACATGACGAAAGTGCTTTTCATCTGCCATGGGAACATTTGCCGCAGCCCAATGGCCGAATTTGTAATGAAAGACTTGGTGGCCAAAGCCGGGCTTTCTGATAAATTTGAAATCGCATCCGCCGCCACCAGCACCGAGGAGATCGGCAACCCAGTCTATCCGCCCGCCCGGCGGAAGCTGGCCGAGCACGGCATCTCCTGCGAGGGTAAAACCGCCCGGCAGATGACCCGGAGGGATTACGAAACCTACGATTACCTGATCGCCATGGATTACAACAACCTGCGCAATATGGCGCGCTTTGTGGGCGGCGACCCGGAGCATAAAGTGTCTCTGCTGATGGATCATACCCGCCGCCCCGGCGATGTGGCCGACCCGTGGTATACCGGGGACTTTGAGGCTACCTGGCAGGATGTGCTGGAAGGCTGCACGGCCTTGTTGGAAGAACTGCGCTGACAGGAGAATTTTATGACAGAGCGCTATTGTGAAGGTGAACGGTTTGCTGACCTGTCGTTCACCGAGGAGACTTTTGAGGACTGCGACTTTACCGACTGCGTGTTTGTGGATTGCTCCTTTACCAAATGCGAACTGGATCATACCACGCTGAACGAGTGCAAATTCGTGCGGTGTGAGATCACAGGTCTGCGCAGTACCCATTCCTCGGTGCAGTCGCTGGATTTTGAGGACTGCCGCCTGAATGAAATCGAGTGGGCACCGCTGATGTCCAACGGTGCCTTCCCAGACCCCATTCACACGCTGAAAGAGTGCAGTCTGAAATATAACACCTTCACCGAAATGAACTTTAACCGCTTCGACTTTTCGGACGGCAACGAAATTGTCGGCTCCATGTTTGCCAAATGCGAGATGCAGCTGGCGAATTTCAAGGGTGTAGAACTTCACGAAACGGAGTTCTACCAGTGTGATCTGCGCAAGGCGGATTTCCGGGATGCTACAGGCTATAAGGTGGACATTCTGGGCAGCCGCCTGAGGGATGCGAAATTTTCGCTGCCGGAAGCGGTGAATCTGTTGGCAGATTTGAAGATCAAGCTGTCGTAAGAAGGAGAGAAAATGCGTCAACTCATCATTGCACGAAAAGATCTGCAGATGTCTCCCGGTAAGCTGGCGGCGCAGTGCTGCCATGCTTCGCTGGCGTTCCTCACCGACCCCATCGGCATGGGACAGGGCGTGGAACCCATCGAGAAAGACGGAGAAATTACCGGCTATCGGGCAGAAATCATGTTGGAGAAAGCAACCTATGAAGAATGGTTCGATGGCTCTTTTACCAAAACTATCTGCGGGGCAAAGAACCGCAATCAACTGCTGAAAGCAAAGACAATTGCCGAGGAATTGGGCCTTGTGGAAAACAAAGACTTCTTCCTTATCCGGGATGCCTGCCACACCGAGCTGGAGCCGGAAGAATTTGATGAAAACGGCGAGGGCATGACCCTGACCTGCATCGGTTTCCGCCCGCTGCCGGATGAAATTGCACACCAGATCAGCCATAAGTTCCATTTGTATTGAGTGCTGGTTCGCGGAATAATAAAAATAGTCCCGGCCATTCTCCTGTGACATACAGGAAAATGGTCGGGATATTTTGCTTTTTATTGAAGATTCATCCATGCCGCCATCGCACCGCCCAGCGAGTGCCCGCCGATGTACCAGTCGGTAACTTCGGGAAAACATTCCGGGATACCGTCCGCCGCGTTCATGCCCAGCACGGCCAGATTGCAGGGCATCTTGACCAGTACGCACAGAATGCCGTCCTCGGCAAGGTCGTGCAGGAGGGGAGCATAGGCGGTGTTTTCCACCTTGCCGCCCGGATAGAAGATCAGCCCGGCGGTGGGAGATTCCGGCGCAAAGACCCAGTTGCCGTTCTGCTTGGTGACGCTCACCACGTCATCCGATACCAGCGCATCCTCGGCGGCGGGGTCTGCGTGGTAGTAATCGTTGACGTAAACGCCGAATGCAATGCAGACGGCCAGCAAAATGGCCAGCAGCCAGAGAAAAACTCTGCGGGGAAACGATTTTTTCTTCCGGTTCTTCATAGAACTCCTTTATTTTATAAGCATTTTCCACAGTCACTGCAGCCGTTGCAGATCAACTTGCTGCCGCAGGTCTCGCAGTTTGCGCGGAAATGAGGCACATAGAGATCTTCCTGCGGGATGGGGTAGCCCCAGTCGTCCACGAGGTCAAAACGGATGGGCTTGCCCTGAAAGTTCATACCGGACTTATAGGCCATCCGGCTTTGCAGCTGCTTGCTGGGCAGGTGGTAACGCTTGCCGTCCTTGATGAACACGGTGCCGGTCTCGATAAAGCAGAAGGTCACGTTGGCATCCACGCATTCCTGCCGGAGAGACTTGACCCAATCAAAATTGCAGGGGCGGGCACCATCGTAGTTTTCGCCGCCGCAGATGACCTGCTCGATCTGCCCGGCGGAAAGGTACTGCCGGATGCTTACTGGCCCGATGAAGGGCGCGCACATGATGCCCTTGTGCTTGAAGGGCAGGTCAAACAGGATGGGGATGCGCTCATCGGCGCGGCGCTGATTTTCACAGGTGACGTTGAAAAAGATGTTGTCCCAACCGCTGCCCCAGTCCGGCGGCAGGCACTCCCGTACCCGCTGCGGCCGCTTTGTGAGCAGGAAAAACACCACATCGCTGCGTTGGCGCATGATGTCCCACGCCTCAGCCCGCCACGGGTCGGCTTCTTCCAAGAAGAAATCCGAGGTCATGCAGACCCGGATCTGCTCACCACTCTGGATTTTGTAGTGTCCGGTGCGGTCTTTCTGGAGCGGGTATGAAAAGCCGCTTTTCGTTTTGTAGATCTCGGCTCCGTTCTGGTCCCGCATCCGGTCGAGAAAATACATGTAGCAGTTCTGGCAACCCTCACTGCACTTGACGCAGCCGTGCCATGGATTCCAGATGTCGTGCAGGAAGCTCACCTTCTTTCTGTACCTATTATAATAGCTGCGCGGACAGGAAACAAGAGCACCCCTTGCGCCGCCCCGCCGGATGTGATAAGATTAAATAAAATTTAATAACGCTTTGTATGAAAACAACTTTAGATAGAATTCCAGTATGATACAATAGAAGGAAATTTGACTATGGAACGATATAGCGTGAATAATTATACGGTGGATGTGCTTTTGGCGGATATAAAATCCGGTAATATTGCGATTCCGGAAATGCAACGTCCATTTGTATGGGACGCAACGCAAGTGCGTGATTTGATAGATTCGCTCTATAAGGGCTTTCCGGTCGGATATATTATCGTATGGCAAAATCCAAGTGTAAAGTTGAAAGACGGAACAGTTGCAATAGGGAAAAAGTTCTGATCGACGGGTAACAGCGTATTACTGCTATGGCGGCTGCAATTGTGGGACAGGAGGTTTTAGACAGCCACTATAAATGGAAACGGGTCTGTATTGCGTTTAACCCCATTGACGAAATATTTGAAGTGGCAAATTCCGCAAATCAAAAAAGCAGTAAATGGATTCCGGATATTGCAAAAGTGCTGGATGTGTCCTTTGGTTCTTTTTCTTTTGTGATGGAATATTGCCAGAAAAACGGAATTATGGACAAAGCACAGGAAATCAATGACACAATCAATCGGTTGAGGACAATACAAAATAATAGCATTGGTGTTATTACGCTGGCAGAAGATTTGGATATTGACAGTGTAACGGAGATTTTTATTCGAATCAATTCTAAGGGTGTGGTTCTGTCGCAAGCAGATTTTGCAATGTCTAAGATTTCTTCGAATGAAATATATAATGGAAATGTGACCCGAAAAACGATTGATTATTTCTGTCATTTGTTGGAGTCTCCGGAGGATTTGAAAGAAATCAAGAAAAATGATGCTGAATTTGCGGCGAGACCGGAATTCGAAGCTATAAAGTGGGCAGCTGCAAAGAATGCACCGATTTATCGCACATGTTATACGGATATTCTTCGTGTTGCATTTACATATAAATTCAAGCGAGGAAAGCTAGCAGATTTGGTTAGCTTGCTTTCAGGTCGAGATTTTGAAACGAGTGAATTTAAGATCGAAATAGAAGAAAGGTCGTTCAATCAATTACATGAGGCAGTTCTGCAAGCGGTGAATCAGACAAATTACGAACGGTATTTGATGATTGTGCGCTCAGCGGGAATTGTGAAAAAATCGCTGATTCGTTCACAAAATGTTTTGAACTTTGGCTATGCGCTTTTTCTTGCACTTCGTGAACGAAAAGTGGATAGTAATCAAATTGAAAAGATTGTACGCAAGTGGCTGGCTTTGTCTATTTTGACGGGAAGATATTCTTCTGGCTCGCCAGAGTCTGCATTTGATTACGACATTAAGAGATTCTTTGCTTATGATAATCCGATGCAGTACCTGAATATCACAGAGGCAGGCGAATTATCTGAGGCGTACTGGAAGGTAAATCTTGTTCAACGGCTGCACACATCGGTTGCGAGCAGTCCATATTTTAATATGTTCCTTGTGGCACAGGTCAAGGCACACGATAAAGGCTTTTTGTCGATGGAAATTGATATTGAGTCCATGTTGGAAAACAGAGGCGATATTCACCATTTGTTCCCGAAAAATTACTTGATAAAAAATGGAATTGTGCAAGCACAATACAATCAAATTGCGAATTATGCTTTTATTCAACAGGAAATCAACATTAAAATTAAAGATAGTTCGCCAGCCCACTATATGACTGAAGTGATAGGGCAATGCAATACGAAAAAGCCTGTTTATGGTGGAATCATAGAACAAGATAGGCTGGCTGAAAATCTTAAACAGAATTGTATTCCAGACGGATTTGAAAGCATGGAGATTGGCGACTATCAGGATTTTCTACAAAGGCGTCGGGAACTGATGGCCGAGAAAATACATCAATACTATGATTCTCTCTGATTTCAAAGGCGAAACTTGATATAAAGGGATGCACTTCGCAATGCGGTCTCTCTGGGCGGCGACAGCGACACCCTTGCCTGCATCACCGGCGGCATTGCCGAAGCTTTTTACGGGATGCCGCAGGAACTGCGGGACGAGACTTTGAAACGTCTGCCGGAGGATATCCGGGGAGGATATGAGCTGTTTCGGTGGAACATCGGCCAGAGATAAGACATTCGGAGAACCAAGGAGCAGATACAACACACTCGTGATGTGAAGTATCTGCTCCTTGGTTTTTAATAAGACTCGATGAAGGGCGTCTTGCATCGGCCTGAAAAATCCGATATACTGAACCCAGAGAGTATATCGAATTTTTTGGGAAAAGGAGAGAACGGTATGGAACATCTTTATGAAAAGGCACTGGAAAGTGCGGAATATATCAAGACGCACACGAAAAAGCGCCCGAAGATCGCGGTGGTGCTGGGCTCCGGCCTTGGCAAGCTGACCGCGGACTTTACGGACACGGAAGAACTGTCCTACAAGGATATCCCCAACTTCCCGGTATCCACGGTGGCAGGACACAAAGGCGCATTGTTGGCTGGCAAGCTGGGGGACACGGAAGTCTACGCCATGGAAGGCCGCTTCCATTTCTATGAGGGCTACTCCATGAAGGAAGTCTGCTACCCGTTCTATGTGTTCAAGCTGTTGGGCGTGGAAAAGGTGGTGTTGACCAACGCCTGCGGCGGCATCAACCGGGAGTTTGCGCCGGGCACCCTGATGCTCATTACCGACTTCATCAACATGATGGGCACGAACCCCCTCATTGGCCCCAACGATGAGCGCTTCGGCCCCCGCTTCCCGGACATGACCGAACCTTACAGTCTGGAACTGCGGAACCTTGCCAAGCAGACCGCCGATGAACTGGGCATTGCCTACAAGGAGGGCGTTTACATGGGCTTTATGGGCCCTTGCTATGAAACGGCGGCTGAAATTCGCGCCTTTGCGGGGATGGGAGCCGATGTCGTGGGCATGAGCACCGTGCCGGAAACCATGGCCTGCAACTACATGGGCATGAAGATACTGGCCATCAGCTGCATCACTAACATGGCCACCGGCATCCAGACGGTCAAGCATAGCCACGCCCGCGTGCTGGAGATCGCAAATCAGGCAGGCGATACCCTGTGCCGATGGCTGGGTGCGGTGATTCAGAGAATGGAGTAAAAAAGATATACCATGAAAATCCTTTCGTTTGGTTCCCTCAACTACGATTATACCTATGAGGTCGAGCACTTTCTCGCGCCCAAAGAGACCCTTGCGGCCAAGTCCATGCAGCGGGGCTTTGGAGGGAAAGGCGCAAACCAGTCTATCGCCTTTGCACGAGCTGGATTGTCAGTATACCATGCGGGTCGTGTCGGCGCAGATGGACAACCATTTGTGGATTACCTGAAACAAAATGGTATTTATACAGATTATCTGATAAAGGACGATGCTGCTGCCACCGGCCACGCCATCATTGAGGTATGCCGCGGCGAAAACTGTATCCTGATCTACGGCGGTGCCAATCAGGAGATCACCACAGAGCAGATCGACCACACGCTGAAAGCCTTTTCGCCAGGCGACTGGCTGGTGCTGCAAAATGAGATCTCCAATCTGCCGTACCTGATGCAGGCCGCACAGAAAAAGGGACTTTCCATTTTCTTCAATGCCGCACCCTACGATGTCGGCATCTTGACCTACCCGATGGAACTGGTGGATGTGCTCTGTGTCAACGAGGTGGAAGCCTGCGCCCTTGCCGGAACCGAGACCTTTGAAGCGGACGCTGTTTTGACCCTGCTGCACGAAAAATACCCGCAGACCCGTCTGCTTCTGACAGCCGGGAGTGCGGGCAGCTATTATCTGGATGCGGAGCGGCGGCTGTTTGTCCCCTGCGAAAAGGTGCAGGCTGTGGATACTACAGCTGCCGGGGACACTTACAGCGGCTATTTTCTGGCGGGCCTTTGCAGCGGCAGTTCAGTAGAGGACGCCATGCGGCTTGCTACCAAAGCAGCCGGAATTGCCGTGCAGCGCAAAGGTGCAGCGGCATCCATCCCGGAAATCAAAGAGTTGAAATGAATGATACAGAAGGCCATGTGGATATTCTGGTCTGCATGGCGGGCACCGGCGGCACGGGTTTTGGCACAGCAAGTTATCTGCGCAGCCGCAACCCGAATCTGCAAGTGGTTCTGGTGCAGCCCCATCCGGACTCCCGCCTGACCCCGGAGCACCCGGATGCGCAGATCATAGATGGCGTTTTGCCGGCGTATGATGTGCCGGAAAGCGCACTTTCCGACTATCTGCGGCCAGACTGGAGCGATGCGTGCATCAATGTCCGCACCAAGGAAGCCTACGAAACGGCCCATGAGGTGCTGCGGGCGGAAGGACTGTTTCTGGGCACATCGGCAGCAGCGGCTTTGCACGCAGCGGTGCAGGTGGGCCGCAGACCGGAGAATCAGGGAAAGAACATCGTGGTCATCGTCCCGGACAACGGCATGAAATATCTGTCTACGCCGATGTACCGGCAGAAATGATAAAAACACGATGATGCGACTGAATTTTGAAAAGATTGCATAGGATTTTATAAAAGTGTTATTCTTTTATGAATTTTAGCACTCTTCTATTGACACTGCTAATGAACGGTGCTATAACAGTGGCGTGCTCAGGAGGAAGGGCAAAAGGAGAGCCGCTAGGCTCCCCGGAAAGCCTTTCCGAGTGGACGCTTCAGATTTTTTGCCCCGACCCGAACGCCGGGATTGGAGGAATGATTTATGCTTATGCCGACTGTTTTCCATGAAAACCTGTTCGATGATTTCTTCGATCCGTTCTGGAATGACGC
>OKYF01000252.1_pt1 | contig 16288 bp, 13 predicted proteins | sample 1609081 | NCBI WGS metagenome assembly OKYF01 (sample SAMN02675048, study PRJEB24791) | human gut metagenome, SKBSTL034 | isolation source: stool | host: Homo sapiens | place: USA | reverse complement strand
GCAGAGCGTGGGGCTCGACTACCTCACACTGGCCCGGGCGGCAGGCACTCTGTCCGGCGGCGAGAGCCAGCGCATCCGCCTGACGACCCAGATCGGCAGTGCGCTCTCCGGCGTGCTCTATGTGCTGGATGAGCCGTCCATCGGCCTACATCAGCGGGACAATGATAAGCTCATTGCTACGCTGAAAAATCTCCGCGACCTCGGCAACACGGTCATCGTGGTCGAGCACGATGAAGATACCATGCGCAGCGCGGACTATATCGTGGACGTCGGCCCCGGCGCAGGCGTCCATGGCGGTGAGATCGTGGCTGCCGGCTCGGTGAAGGACATCTGCAAGGCCAAGCGCAGCATTACCGGCGACTATCTATCGGGCCGCAAGCGCATCGAGGTGCCCCAGACCCGCCGCACCGGCAATGGCAATTTCCTCACGGTGAGGGGGGCACGGGAGAACAACCTGCGGAATATTGATGTGAAGTTCCCGCTGGGAGAGTTTATCTGCGTGACAGGCATCTCTGGCTCGGGCAAATCGAGCCTCATCAATGAGATCCTGTATAAGACGCTGGCTTGTGAGTTGAACGGCGCACGTTCCCGTGCAGGCAGATGCGATGGGGTAGAGGGCCTCGAATTTGTGGATAAGGTCATCGGCATCGACCAGCAGCCCATTGGCCGGACACCCCGCTCCAACCCGGCCACCTATACCGGCGTCTTCAACGACATCCGCACCGTCTTTTCGCAGACACAGGACGCCAAGATGCGGGGCTATGGCCCGGGCCGGTTCAGCTTTAACGTCCGGGGAGGCCGCTGCGAGGCCTGCGAGGGCAACGGTATCCTCCAGATCGAGATGCACTTCCTGCCTGATGTCTACGTCCCCTGCGAGGTCTGCAAGGGTGCACGTTACAACCGGGAGACGTTGGAAGTCAAATATAAGGAAAAGACCATCTCCGACGTGCTGAACATGACGGTGGAGGAGGCAGTGGTCTTCTTCGCCAATCAGCCGAAGATCGCCCGCAAGCTGCAGACTCTGCTGGATGTGGGGCTGGGCTATGTCACGCTGGGACAGAGCGCCACGACCCTTTCGGGTGGCGAAGCCCAGCGCGTCAAGCTGGCCAATGAGCTGGCCCGCCGCAGCACCGGAAAGACCGTGTATATTCTCGACGAGCCGACTACGGGCCTCCACATCGCGGATGTCCACCGCCTCATCGAGGTGCTGCAGAAGCTGGTGGATGCAGGCAATACCGTCATCGTCATCGAACACAACCTCGACCTCATCAAGTGCGCCGACCACATCATCGACCTTGGCCCCGAGGGCGGAAGTGCCGGCGGACTCATCGTGGCGGAGGGAACACCCGAGCAGGTGGCAGAGGTACCGGAAAGCTTTACCGGCCAGTACCTCAAGCCGCTGCTGGACAAGGACGCCCGCCTCTGCGCAGAGGGAAAATAAGGATACAGAAGCAGACAGAGCCGCAGCCCCCGAAAGGACTGCGGCTCTGTTGTTTAAAAAAGCTTCGGATAAAATAAAAAAGCTCCTCAATCGAGCCAACCCGAAGATTCTTCGACTGAGAAGCAAATGGTCCGAGTGGCGAGAATCGAACTCACGGCCTCTTGAACCCCATTCAAGCGCGCTACCAAAACTGCGCTACACCCGGTCATCATCCGGTGCTTTTTTCTGTCGGAGCACCGGCGACATGAAATATTATACTCAGATATGACGTTCCTGTCAACGGTTTTTTGAGAATTTTTTGAATTTTTTCGAAAAAAAGTATGATTTTCACGGTAATGCGTTGCTTTACATCGCGCGGGGCAGGGAGTCAGAGCATCTTCAGTGTCAGAACTTCGCTGGTAAGCTCCTGCGCGGTGTTGGCCTGCTCGGGGGAGTCGAGGATGTACCGCAGCACCAGGACCTCGCCGACATAGAGGACGGCTACCTTGATGGGAATGCTGCCGGAGTCCAGCGGGTTTTCCTGTGCGCCGCAGCGAAGGACGACATCGGCCAGCGATGCGCCGGGGGAGTCCTCGTAATGGGTCAGAAGGATGATTTTCGCGCCGGCAGCTTTGGCCGTGCGAAGAGTCTCCATCATATCGCGGGTCGCACCCGAGTAGGAGACGAAGAGGACAACATCGGCCTCGTTCATCAGACTGGCGGTCAACAACTGCAGATGACTGTCGCCGGAGGTGCGGAACTTGGTGGAGAGGCTGGCGAAGCGGGCGCAGATGTCGTTGGCCAGCAGCATACTGCCGCCCTGTCCGAAGCAGAAGACCTGCTTGGCCTCCCGGAGCATCCGTGCGGCCTCATCCACGGCCTCGGCAGAGAGGGCGTTCTGAGTGCCGTTGATGGCGGTAAAGAGACGGGCGCTGGCGTGTTCAAAGAGCGTCTCGGTGGAAGCCCCGGGCTGAAGCTCCCGCTGGCTGGACATGGTGCCGGTGGCGTTGGCCTGCGCCAGCGCAATGCGCATCTCGTGGTAGCCGTCGAACCCGAGCGCCCGGCAGAACCGGAACACCGTGGCCTCGGCGACATTGCACTCCCGGGCCAGAGAGGAAATGGAAAGATACTGCGCCTCATCGGCGTGCTGTAAGAGGTAGTCGGCCACGGCATGGCCGGATCTCGTCAACTGGCCCTGCCGCTGCTGCAGCAGTTCCCAAAAATTCGTACCCATAACTTTGCTCCTTCGGTCAGGCGGGCCGCAATGCCCGCAGGCGTCTTACACCTTCTTATCCTTATCGCCCCGTCCGCCGCGCAGGGGAGGGGACGCCTATATAAAAAGTATAAAAGAATTTCAGCGGCTTGACAAGTGTACCTTTTACCATAATTCAGGCGCAGATGCTGTGCAGAGCATCCAAAAATTGAGGAAAAGTAGTACCCATTACTGAAAATAAATTTCAAAAACGAAAAATGATCGAGAAAATATTTTTCCTGTTGAAAATGACAAACTGCGCAGAGATGATTACAAAATGGCTACAACGACGTATAAAATTGGCGAAAATGGCCAAAAGATAGCTGGTATCCCAGATATTTGTGCGGAATAGACAAGAAAACTTTCTGAAAATTGTGTATGCAACCGATGGACAAAATGAAAGAGATTTTCTATAATAGGGCCAACAAGAGCGGTCTGGGATGAAGGACCGCCGATATGATAGGTAAGGAGAACTCATTATGAAGAATGCTATCTCTCGTCGCTCCTTCTTGAAGGCTGTTGGCGCTCTGAGCGCAGCCGGTGCTCTGGCTGCCTGTGGCGGTAAGCCCGCTTCCACCAGCACTGCAGCTTCTGCCGCTGCTTCCACCGCAGCCTCCGGCGCAAGCATCAAGCTGTGGACATACCCCATCGGCGGCTGGGGCAAGGACGAGACCGTGCAGGAGCTGATCGCCAGCTTCAACGCAAAGTATCCTGACATCAAGGTGGCCGTCGAGTATCTGGACTATACCAACGGCGACGATCAGGTCAACACCGCCATCGAGGGCGGCAGCGCACCCGACCTCATCATGGAAGGCCCCGAGCGTCTGGTGGCCAACTGGGGCGCGAAGGGCGTCATGGCCCCGCTGAACGACCTGTGGACCGATGATGCCAAGAAGGACATCTACGAGTCCGTTGAGTCTGCCTGCAAGGATACCGCCGGCAACTACTACGAGTACCCCCTGTGCATGACGGCACACTGCATGGCCGTCAACATGACCAAGGTCAAGGAAGTGGGCGCAGACAAGTACATCGACACCGATAAGCACACTTGGAGCACCGAGGGCTTCCTGAACACCGTTGACGCCCTGTACAAGGGCGGCTACGAGAACGTGGCGGCTGTCTACTGCGGTGGTCAGGGCGGCGATCAGGGCACCCGTGCGATCATCAACAATATGTACGGCGGCACCTTCACCGATGATGCACACACCAAGTACACCGCAGACTCCGCTGAGAACATCAAGGCCATCCAGACCCTGTACGACACCGACGGCATCAACTTCGACGCTTCCATCGCTGGCGGCGACGAGATCACCCTGTTCCGCAACGGCACTTTGCAGATGGCTTTCTGCTGGAACATCGCGCAGCAGCTGAACAGCGACAACAACGACGCCGGCCTGACCAACGACGGCGACGAGATCATGCCGATGGCATTCCCCACTGCAAGCGGCGACCCGAAGCTCTGCGGCGGCATCTGGGGCTTCGGCATCTTCGACAACGGCGACGAGGCAAAGGTCAAGGCAGCAAAGACCTTTATCGAGTTCATCGCAGCGGACCCCGATCAGGTCAAGAACAGCGTCCTGGCTTCCACTTACTTCCCGGTCCGTGCCAGCGTGGGCGACATCTACGCCGACAACGCCATCATGAGCGAGTACACCAAGTTCATGTCCTATCTGGGTGACTATTACCAGATCACTCCGGGCTGGGCAACGGCTCGCACCGAGTGGTGGAATATGCTCCAGCGCGTGGGCACCGGTGAGGACGTTGCAACTGCTGTTGCCACCTTCGTCGAGAACGCCAACGCAGCCGCAGCGGCCGAAGCATAAGCGTCCCGCCTGAGGGCAAATCAGGAAATGCGTGCCCCTCCCTCGAACATCCCGGCGAGGGAGGGGTATTTTTGGGTAAGACACCGCACCCCATCAGAACGAAAGGTTTGGTGATTTCTTTGGCTGCAAAGACAGCAAGGGTCAAAGAGCCGAAGCGCAGCGGCGCTTTGGTTCGGCAGGAGACCATCGCTTCCTATCTGTTCCTCCTGCCCAGTCTCATCTTCTTCCTCGGCTTTGTCATCTACCCTATGATCCTCTGCGTGGTCACGAGCTTTTTTGACTCGACCATGAACCGCGCGGACATCTTCGTGGGTCTTGCGAACTATAAAGAGCTGTTCGCTGACCCTATCTTCCGCGGTGCGCTGAAGAACACCTTCATCATCGTGGTCGTCTCGGTGCCTGTGACCTGCGCGTTCTCGCTGTGGATCAGCTCAGCCATCGTTGACCTGCCTGAGTGGGCGACGAGCCTCTTCCGCTGCGTGTTCTACCTGCCGGTCGTCACCGGCTCGGTGGCCGTCACCGTCGTGTGGAAGTGGATGTACAACAACTACTACGGCATCTTCAACTATCTGGGCAAGGCCGTGGGACTCATCGACAAGAACATCAACTGGCTGGGCGATGAAAAGTATGCACTGGGCTGCATCATCCTCATCCTGCTCACCACCTCCGTCGGCCAGCCCATCGTGCTGTATGTTTCTGCGCTGGGCAATGTGGATCAATCCATCGTGGAAGCCGCCGAGGTGGACGGCGCAACGGATTTCCAGTGCTTCTGGAAGATCAAGTGGCCCGCCATTATGCCCACCACCCTGTACATTCTGGTCATCACCACCATCAACTCCTTCCAGTGCTTCGCGCTGATCCAGCTGCTGACCTCCGGCGGCCCCAACCACAGCACCGATACCATCATGTACTACATCTACTACACCGCCTTCAAGCTGTACCGCTACGGCTACGGCAACGCAATGGGTGTGGTGCTGGCAGTCATCATCGCCATTCTGTCGGCTGTTCAGTTCAAGCTGGGCAACCAGGATAATTAAAGGAGGTGCCGGACAATGAGTGCAAATGCCGCTGCAAAAAAGCAAAAACCGTTGAAGCGTCACCCCAGCAAGCTCAAGAAGATGAGCGCCTATATGATCCTGACGCTGATCCTCATCAGCATCGTTGCGGTGCTGTTCGCCTTCCCGCTGTACTGGATCATCACCGGCTCCTTCAAGACCGGCGCGGCTATAAACTCTACCACCCCTGAGTGGTGGCCCAGTCAGTGGGTGCTGACCAACTACCAGAAGCTTTTCGCCGGCAAGAGCGCACCTCTGTGGCAGCTGGCGGTCCCGTTCAGCGGCTCGTTCAGCGCGGACGGCGAACCCATCTATTTCTCCATCGGCCCTACGGCCCCGGCAGCCCTGCGCTGGATGATCAACACGGTGTTCATGGCTGTCATGTCCATGATCCTCACCTGCATCACCGCCGCCATGGCCGGCTATGCACTGGCAAAAAAGCGCTTTGTAGGCCGCAAGCTGCTGTTCACCCTTATCGTGTGTGCAATGGCTCTGCCCAAGCAGGTCATCCTGATCCCCCTGCTGCGCGAAATGAGCTCTTTGAATCTGTACAACACCATCTGGGCCGTCATTTTCCCCATCGTGGGCTGGCCCTTCGGCGTCTTCCTGATGAAACAGTTCAGTGAGGGCATCCCCACCGAAATGCTGGAGGCGGCCCGCATCGACGGAGCCAGCGAGGCGCGCACCTTTATCAGCGTCGTGCTGCCGATGGTCAAGCCGGGCATCGGCGCACTGGCCATCTTCACCTTCATCAACAGCTGGAACGACTACTTCATGCAGCTCATCATGCTGTCCAGCACCAGCAACCTTACCATCTCGCTGGGCATCGCAAAGCTGCAGGCAGAGAACAGCACCGATTTCGGCCTTATCATGGCCGGTGCCGCGCTGGCCGCTGTGCCGATCATCATCATCTTCCTCATCTTCCAGAAGTATTTCACCAAGGGCATCGCAATGGGTGCGGTTAAAGGCTAAAGTTGCGACCGCGGCCAGCGGCCGAAACAGGGAGCAACTTTTGGCGCCGCGGTCAGCAGGACGCGAGTGCCGCACCAAGGCACGAAGCGGACGCTGGGCACCGCAAGAGGAAAGCCGCTTGCCTACTGTAGAACTTGAAAAGGGGAATACAGGTCAGGGAGCAACTTTTGGCGCAGCGGTCTGCAAGACGCGAGGCCCGCCCAAGGGCCGAAGCGGATGCAGGGCACCGCAAGAGGAAAGCCGCTTTGGAAGAGCATCGAGTTTGATTAAAATTATCAGAAAGGACATAGACAAATGAAAGACATCACCAAATATCAGGGCGTGATCCCGGCTTTCTACGCCTGCTATGACGCAGAGGGCAACATCTCCACCGAGGGCGTCAGGGCGCTGACCCGCCACCTCATCGCCAAGGGAGTCAAGGGCGTGTATGTGGGCGGCTCGTCGGGCGAGTGCATCTACCAGCACGTCGATGAGCGCAAGGCTGTCCTCGAGGCGGTCATGAGCGAAGCTAAGGGCAAACTGACCGTCATCGCACACGTCGGCTGCAACAACACCGCCGACAGCGTCGAGCTGGCCCGTCATGCCGAGAGCGTGGGTGTGGACGCCATCGCATCCATCCCGCCCATCTACTTCCACCTGCCGGAGTACGCCATCGCCAAGTATTGGAACGATATGTCCGCCGCAGCGCCCAACACCGAGTTCGTCATCTACAACATCCCGCAGCTGGCCGGCACCGGCCTGACCATGAGCCTGCTGGGTGAGATGCTCAAGAACCCCAACGTCGTCGCGGTCAAAAACAGCTCGATGCCCACGCAGGACATCCAGATGTTCAAGGATGCCGGCATCGCCGCCCGGGGCGAGGGCAGCTTCGTGGTCTTCAACGGCCCCGATGAGCAGTTCGTCTCCGGCCGCGTCATCGGCGCAGACGGCGGCATCGGCGGCACCTACGCCGTTATGCCCGAGCTGTATCTGGCTATGAACGACCACATCAACAAGGGCGAGATCAAAGAGGCACAGGCCATCCAGTACGACGCCGACCGCATCATCTATAAGATGTGCTCGGCCCACGGCAATCTATACGCTGTGCAGAAAGAGATCCTGCGCCGGATGTATGGCCTTGAGCTGGGCGGCGTCCGTGAGCCGATGCCCGGCCTCATCCCGGAGGATGAAGCAGTCATCGCCGAGGCACAGGCCATGATCGAAGCCGCTATTGCAAAGCTCTGAGAAGCCAGAAAGCGTCCCCTCTCCGTCTCTTCATGAGGGGAGAGGGCAGACGCTCTTTGTGCTTGTGAAAAAAATTAGTTAGGAGAAAATCACCATGATCTGCGACGCACTGGAGAACCTGAACCGTTACCGGGGACTCCACAAGAATCTGGAAACCGCCATCGACTACCTCACCGCCTACTATGTGGCCCACGACTTGAGCGACCTTCCGCTGGGCCGCACCGAGGTGGACGGAGAAAATGTCTTCATCAACGTGATGGAGGCCGGGCTGAACCCCGACAGTGCCCGCCTCGAGTACCACAAAAAGTACGCCGACCTTCAGATCGACCTGACCGGCGGCGAGGGCTGGGGCTATACCAACCTGCCCGGCGAGGAAGCAGGGGAGTTTGCGGGAGACATCGGTTTCAGGACCAGTCCGGACGCCGTCAGCGGTGTGCTGGGCGAGGGACGGTTCGTTCTGTTCTTCCCCGGTGAGCTGCACAAGCCCGGCGTGGCACGCCCCGGCTGTGACCATGTGCGCAAAGCAGTCATCAAGATCAGGATGGAGGACTGATGGATATGGAAAAAGAAAAGCTGTTTGAGCAGATCAAGGGTGGGCTTATCGTCTCCTGTCAGGCCCTTGAGACGGAGCCTCTCTACACCAAAGAGGGCGGAGTCATGCCTCTGATGGCAAAGGCAGCCGCCATGAGTGGCGCTGTGGGCATCCGCGCCAACACCGTCCGGGACATCACCCAGATCAAGCAGGTGGTGGACCTGCCGGTCATCGGCATCATCAAAAAGGATTACCCCGGCACGCCGATGTACATCACTGTCACCATGAAGGAAGTGGACGAGCTGGCAGCCTGCGGCGTGGACATCCTCGCCGTGCAGGGTACGGGTGCGCTGCGCCCCGACGGCTCTACCTCGGCTCAGTTCATCCGTGCCATCAAGGAAAAATACCCCGACCAGCTGGTGATGGCCGACTGCGACAACTTCGAGAATGCCATGCTCTGCGCGGAAGCCGGGGCTGACTTTGTGGGCACGACCATGCGCGGCTATACGCCCGAGACCAAGGGTATCGACGACATTGATTTTGACTTTGTCCACAAGCTGGCCGCAGAGTGTCCGGCAAAGATCATCGCCGAGGGCCACATCCACTACCCGGAACAGGCCGTCAAGGCGCTGGAGGCCGGTGCGTTCGCCCTCGTCGTCGGCGGTGCCATCACCCGCCCGGCTGAGATCACGGCCCGCTTTACCGGGGCCATCAACGCCATGCAAAAATAAAAATGATACGGAGATACGACTATGAAACAGTATCTTGCCATCGACATCGGCGGCACCAGCGTCAAGCTTGGCATCGTAGATGAAGAGGGCCGCGTCCTTGCCAAGGCGGAGCAGAGCGTCTGTTTCGACTACTATGAGACACCCATCCTCACGACGGTGCTTTCGGCCTCCGAACAGTTCCTGAAGGAGCAGGATGTCAGGCCGCAGAGCCTTGCGGGCATCGGCGTCTCGGCCACGGGCCAGATCGACACCCACACGGGCACGGTCGTGGGCACTTGCGGCAGCCTGCCCAACTACATCGGAAGCCCCATCAAGGCCGAGCTGGAAGCGAAATTCGGCCTGCCCGTTACCGTCGCCAACGACGCCAACTGCATGACGCTGGGCGAAGTCTGGGTCGGCGGGGCGAAAGGCTATACGGACGTTATCGGTGTCACGCTGGGCACCGGCGTGGGCGGCGGCATCCTGACCGGCGGACGGCTGTTGGAAGGTGCCCGGGGCCTCGGCGGTGAGCTGGGCCATTACCGTACCCATGCGCTGGACGGCGTCCTCTGCACCTGCGGTGCATCGGGCTGCTGGGAGCGGTATGCTGCCACTACGGCCCTCGTGCGTGCTGCGCAGCCCCGCAATCATAAGTGGAGAGATGGCCGTGCCATCTTCGAATCGGCCCATGCGGGCGACCCCATCATCCTCGCCCTTCTCGAGGACTGGACGGACGAGATCGCGCAGGGCCTTGCGGGGTTGGTGCACATCTTCAACCCGCAGCTCATCCTCATCGGCGGCGGCGTCAGCGCTCAGCAGGAGCTGCTCATCGAACCCATCGCCAGAAAGGTGAGGGCTTCCATCATGCCCGCCTTTGCAGAGGGACTGGAGATCCGCGCCGCCCAGCTTCACAACGACGCCGGCATGGTGGGCGCAGTCTACTACTTCCGCCAGTCACGGGGCGAAAACTGAAAAGGGAGATGGAACGATGAAAAAGCATATCCTTTGTCTGGGCGACTCCAACACTCACGGCTATTGCGCCGACCCGGCGGACTGCGCCGACCACGGCATCCGCTTCAACGAGGATGAGCGCTGGACCTGTCGGCTGCAAACAGCGCTGGGCAGCGAGTATCTTGTGACGGAAGAGGGCCTTTCGGGCCGGACGACGGTTTTCGTGGACCCCATCCATGAGTCGATGGACGCTTTGAGCGTGGCCTATGCGCTCCTCAAGAGCCACGAGGTCATCGACCTGCTCATCATTATGCTGGGCACCAATGACGTCAAGGAGCGGTTCAACGCCAACGCCGCCTGCATCGGTGCAGGGATGGAGCGCCTCATCCTCAAGGCAAAGAGCGTGGACTGCTGGGGCACCAAAGCCCCCAACATCCTTGTCGTGGCCCCGCCCCGCATCGGCGACGGCTTCCACGACGCCGTCATGGGCGAGGGCTGCGTGGAGAAGTCGAAGGGCGTGGCAGAGCAGTTCCGCATCGTCGCCGAGCGGCAGGGCGTCCACTTCCTCGATGCTGCCGACTGCGCATTCAATCAGGTGGATTTCATGCACCTGACCCGTCACGGTCACGCACAGCTGGCCGAAAAGCTGGCGGCGCTTGTCCCGACGCTGGTGTAACGGTAGGAGAAAAAAGGCCGGAGTCCCGAGAGATCCTTGGGGCTTCGGCCTTTTTTGCGTCATATTTTCCTCATGTCCGCGCATAAAGTGTACCCAGAAACGGGAAGAGAGGGGAGAGCGTTTTGGCAAATCAGGAACGAATCGAGCAGGCGGCAGTCTGCCGCGAGATAGGGGCACGCACCGGCGGAGACATCCTCATCGGCGTGGTGGGGCCGGTGCGCACGGGCAAGAGCACCCTCATCAAGCAGTTTATGGAGAAGCTGGTGCTGCCCGCCATCGGGCCGGAGGACGCAAAGCTCCGCGCCCGCGATGAGCTGCCTCAGTCGGCGGCGGGGCGCACCATCATGACCACTGAGCCGAAGTTCATCCCGGAGGCGGCGGTGCCGCTGGCGCTGGAGGGCGGGGGAGAGTGCAGCATCCGGCTCATCGACTGTGTGGGCTATATGGTGGAGGGGGCGATGGGCCACGAGGAGAATGACAAGCCCCGGATGGTCAAAAGTCCGTGGTTCGACGAGGAGATCCCATTCGACCTCGCCGCCGAGACCGGCACCCGGAAGGTCATCCGGGACCACTCCACCATCGGCATCGTCGTCACCACCGACGGCACCATCAGCGAGATACCGAGGGAAAACTACGTCCCGGCGGAAAAACGGGTCATCGACGAGCTGGAAGCGCTGGGCAAGCCCTTCGTCATCCTGCTCAACAGCACCCATCCCGATGCCCCCGGGACAAAGGCGCTGGCGGCGGAGATGGAAGAAAGCTATGGCCGGACGGTGCTGCCTGTGAGCTGCCTCGATCTCGACGAAGAGCAGCTGGGGGAGATCCTGCGCCGGGTACTTTACGAGTTCCCGGTGCGGGAGCTGGATTTTGCCCTGCCGCGCTGGGTGACGATGCTGGACAAAGGCCACTGGCTCCAGACTGAGGTGTACACAGCGGCCATGCAGCTCTCCGGGCAGATCGCGCGGATGAAGGACATCTCGGATCCTGGCCAGGCGGTGCTGGACTGCGAGGCGGTGGAGAACGCCGCCCTCAGCGGGATGGACCTTGCCGACGGCATCGTGCGCATCACGGTGCTGCTCAAGCCGGAGGTGTTCTACAGGGTGCTCAGTGAGCAGACGGGGCTTGAGATCGGCGACGAGGCCGGGCTGATGCCCTGCATCATCGAGCTGGCGAAAGCGAAGCGTGCCTATGAGAAGATACGCAGCGCGATGGAGCAGGTGGAGGCCACCGGCTATGGCATCGTGATGCCCTCCATTGATGAGCTGTCGCTGGAGCAGCCCGAGATCGTCCGGCAGGGCGGGCGGTATGGCGTCCGCCTTGAAGCCAGCGCACCGTCCATCCACATGATGAAGGCAATCATCCACACCGAGCTAAGCCCCATCGTGGGCACCGAAAAGCAGAGCGAAGACCTCGTGCAGAGCCTCTTGCAGGATTTCGAGGACGACCCTGTCCGCCTGTGGGAGTCGAACATCTTCGGGAAAAGCCTCCACGAGCTGGTCAACGACGGCTTGCAGAACAAGCTGCTCCATATGCCGCAGGAGGCCCGAAGCCGCCTGCAGGAGACGCTGGAGCGGGTCATCAACGAGGGCTGCACTGGGCTTATCTGCATCCTGCTGTAACAAAAATGGCCGCTGCACGAAACCAACGTGCAGCGGCCATTTCGGTCATTTCTCTTCTTCGGTGAGCTTCGTGATGAGCATCTGATAGATCTCGTTGCCCTTGAGGATGAACTGCTTTTTCACCAGCTCGGCGCTCAGCCGATCGGGCGTGCCGATGTCCAGACAGAACAGCTCGCTGTCCAGCGCCTTCACCTGACAGCGCACCGAACAGTGGCCGTCGGCTTTTTCGCGGATGCGGGCGCTGTACTCGGCTTCCTTGCGCGTCCACGTCTGGCTGCGCAGCACAGCGGCCACCGCCTTTTCCCGCACGCTGCGGGGCAGGTCATAGGCCAGCTCCTGCGCCACCTTCCGGCCCTTGTCGGTGATGGTATACCGGTCGCCCTCCACCACCACGAGCTGCTGCTTGGCGATGTCGTCCAAGCAGGAGCCGATCTCAAAATAGTTCACCAGAGCCTCTTCCATCAGGGCGTTTTCGATTTCCGCCCGGGTGATCGGCCCGGCATTCTTGACAAGATAACACAGCAGCAGTCGGATCTCGGTGCTGTTGGTCAGCCCACCGGGACGAACACCGGCGGTAAAAGCATCGTTGGCAGCCATTGTTATTCCCATCTCCCGTGTTCTATAGTATATCTATAGTATAAAGGGTTTCAGGCCGGATTGCAAGCCATGTCCGCAAAATCGGTCTCGATGCGCTTGCGGCTCTCGGGGGTGGAGTAGAGCCAGTGGTCGAGATGCCCTTCGGTGATGAAGTACCGCAGCTCGAAGCGGTGGCTCTGGCTGAGGGCATGATTGACGATGACCAGCTTGATCTTCATCTTCTCGGGCAGGATGTTTTTGATGTAGACGCTCACGGCCTGCCCGGGATGCAGGTCGGGGCAGCTCTCGGCGAGGCCCGCGAGGTTGGGCGCGATCTCGACGAAGGTGCCGTATTCCTCCACGCTTCGCACGATGCCCACCACCGTCTCGCCCACCGTAAAGGCGGCGGCGTTCTCGGCCCATGTGCCCAGAAGCTCCCGGATGGTCAGCACGAACCGCCCCTGCGCGTCCCGGCTCTTGATGGCGCAGAGGATCTGCTGCCCCACGCTGACCCGGTCGGCGGGGGAGGAGATGCGGCTCACCGACATACAATCGATGGGTAGAAGAGCGCTGATGCCGCAGCCCACATCGCAGAACGCGCCGAAAGGCTCGATGTGGGTCACGACGCAGGGCAGGATGTCGCCGGGTTGGAGCTGGTCGAGGTATTCGGCCTTGCACATCCGCTGGGCCTCGGCCCGGGAGAGCCGGTAGAAGGGCTGTCCACTTTCGTCGGTGTCGATGCCCTCAATGACGAAGCAGGTGGGGCGACCCACCCGCGTCAGCACGGCGATGTCCCGCACGCTGCCGGTGTCGGCCCCGTCGGCGCACTGTCCGAAGGGCATCACGGCCCGGCAGCCGCCCAGCTCGAACCGAAGCTGACGCTGGGTGTCGAAGGCCAGAGCGGTGCTCTGCAAAATTTCGCGGCTGGTCATCGCGGCCCGCAGCTCGGCGGCGCTCAGGCGGGAAGCATTGCGGTAGTTGTTTTCAGTACGAAACGCTTGCATCATCTTTCATTCCTCTTTCTGTTGTTTTTGGGAGCTGGACAGGTGCCGTCTGGGAAAGCCAGCTCCATTTCATTAAAACTTATGCATCTGCTATTGCGGATATTTGCATTTTATGCGGCTTTGCATTATACTATATTTGTATGCGCTGTGCCCGGCACACCGGGGGCGCGCACACGCGCCGCCTGCCCACAGACGACTGAAAAAGGCAGGCAGAAGGGAGAAGCCAAGGTTATGGACATTGCTGTAGGCGATACCATCCTCACCCGCAAGCAGCACCCCTGCGGAGCGTCCAGCTTCGAGGTGCTGCGGGTGGGCATGGATTTCAAGATCCGCTGCACGGGCTGCGGCCGCGAGGTCATGCTGCCCCGGGCAAAGATTGAGAAGAACATCAAAAAGGTCATCCGGCCGGGTCAGGAATAGCCCGGCGGCACAGCACATTCAGAAACTGTTTTGTAAGGAGAACTGCCTGATATGCCGAATCTGACTTCCCAAATGGAGGCCGTCTGCCGTCGGTTCGAAGAACTTTCCGTCCGTCTCAATCAGCCCGAAACTGCTGCCGACCCGGCGCAGTTCCGCCGCCTGATGCAGGAGTACCACGAGGCAGAGCCGGTGGTGGAAGCCTACCGCGCCCTTGCCACTGCGCAGGATCATCTTGCACAGGCGAAAGCCCTGCTGGAAGGGGAGGAACCCCTCGATGCGGACTTTAAGGCTATGATACAGCAGGAGATCAGCGAAAAGAGTCAGGATGTGGCAGAGCTGGAAAATAATCTCAAAATTCTGCTGCTACCGAAGGATGCAAACGACGAAAAAAGCGTCATCATGGAGATACGCGCCGGTGCCGGCGGCGAGGAAGCTGCGCTGTTTGCCCACAGCCTCGTGCGGATGTACACGATGTACGTTCAGGGGCGGGGCTGGGAGATGGAGCTGCTGAACCTCAATGAGACTGAGCTTGGCGGCACGAAGGAAGCTGTCTTCGCGGTCAATGGCCGGGGCGCGTACAACCGTCTCAAGTACGAGAGCGGCGTCCACCGGGTGCAGCGCGTCCCCGAGACGGAGACGCAGGGCCGCATCCACACCTCGACGGCTACGGTGGCCGTGATGCCGCAGGCCGAGGAGGTGGACTTTGCGCTGGACATGAAAGACCTGCGCATCGACACCTTCCGCTCCTCGGGCGCAGGCGGACAGCACATCAACAAGACGTCCAGCGCCATCCGCGTCACCCACATCCCCACCGGCACGGTGGTCGAGTGCCAGAACGAGCGCAGCCAGTTCCAGAACAAGGACAAGGCTCTGGAGATCCTGCGCAGCCGCCTGCTGGCCCAGAAACAGAAGGAGCAGCAGGATGCCATCAACGCCGACCGCGCCGGTCAGGTGGGAACAGGGGACCGCAGCGAGAAGATACGTACCTATAACTTCCCGCAGGACCGCTGTACCGACCACCGCATCGGCCTGACGGTGCACAACCTCGCTAAGATCATGGACGGCAATCTGGACGAGATCATCGACGCCCTCGCCACCCGTGAGCAGGCCGAGAAACTGCAAAAATTGAACGCATAAACCTGCGCATATTGCGCACGAACATCTGTAAAGTTTAACCGCTTTACATCAGAAAAGAGCGATAATTCGTATGAATATCAAAACTGAAGTCCGCCCGGCGGACGCGGAGGGCATTGCCCGCGCCGCCGAGCTTCTGCGGCGGGGCGAGCTGGTGGCTCTGCCCACCGAGACGGTCTATGGCATCGCGGCCGACGCCCGCAACGGCGAGGCCGTGAGCAAGATCTTCGTGGCGAAGGGGCGTCCGCAGGACAATCCCCTCATCGTCCATGTCACCGGCCCCGAGATGCTGCATGGCCTCGTCAGCGAGGTGCCCGAGCGCGCCCAGCTGCTGATGGCTGCGTTCTGCCCCGGGCCGCTGACCATCATCATGCCCCGCGGCCCCGAGGTGGCAGCGGAGTGCTGCGCGGGTCTGGATACCGTGGGTATCCGTATGCCCAGCCACCCGGTGGCCCGGGCCGTCATTGAGGCCAGCGGCTGTGCCTTTGCAGCCCCGTCGGCTAACCTCTCCGGCAAGCCCAGCCCCACCAATGCGCAGGATGTCTTTACCGACATGGATGGCCGCCTGCCCCTCATCCTCGACGGCGGCGAGTGCGACTGGGGCGTGGAGTCCACCGTCGTGTCGGTGGTGGGTGAGAAGCCCACCCTCTTCCGCCCCGGACACATTACGCTGGAGGATCTCGAGCGTGCGCTGGGCGAGGAGGTGGAAGTCTCCAAAGCCATCCTCGAAAAGCTGCCGGAGGGTGCGGTCGTCCGCAGCCCCGGCATGAAGTATAAACATTATGCCCCCAAGGCCGATGTTACCCTTCTGGATGGCACCTTCGAGCAGTTCAAGGCCTATGTGGACGCCCACGCCGCCGAGAGACCCAGCTGCCTCTGCTTCACCGGCGAGGCCGAAAAGCTGGGGGTCCCCTGCGTGG
>OKYF01000242.1_pt1 | contig 16739 bp, 10 predicted proteins | sample 1609081 | NCBI WGS metagenome assembly OKYF01 (sample SAMN02675048, study PRJEB24791) | human gut metagenome, SKBSTL034 | isolation source: stool | host: Homo sapiens | place: USA | reverse complement strand
CTCTATCTCCTTCACGATGTATTCATCGATGATTGCCTTCGGCGTCTTGCCGGAGATGCGGCGGGTAACCTGAGCCAGATAACGGCCACTCACATTCAACTGGTCGGCATAGAAATGAACATCGCTATAAGTGCGGCAGAAGTTATTCACCTGCGAGATAAACTGGTTGTAAAGCTCGGAACTTCTGCCCTGCAGATTGCTCTGGCGCACGAGTTCTACATTGATGAAATCCTGCGCCATCGCCAACGCCTCCTCCATCTTCTTGCCCTGATTCAGATAAACGGCAAGAGCTGAAGAAAAACGGTTGATGAGACCATGCGAATTGGCATTGTCGAGGCGATAGATCCGGAGTCCCTGCTTCTCGGCAAGGCTCAGCAGCTTGGAATTCTGCAGAATGATGTCGCTCTCCTTCTTGCGTGACACGACGACAGAACAGAGCGGCAGCAGACGGTATTTGATCTGGCTCACCACATCTTCCGTCATCAGCGCATCGCCCTGGCTCGACCAGATGGCAGGGGCATAGATGATATGGGCAGGACGGTATTTGGTCAACGCATCGATGACCACATTCAGCGTCTCCACCCTGCGTATCATACCAATCTTCACTATATCAGGCTGCATATCGTTCATGATAGCCTCTATCTGCCCCGAAACAATCTCGGCAGGAATATCGAAGAACTCCTGAATACCGAGCGTATTCTGCACAGTGATGCTGGTTATCGCCGAAACAGCATAACCGCCCAACTCGGAAATCGTCCTGATGTCCGCCTGTACACCAGAGCCTCCGGTGCTGTCTGAACCTGTAATCGTTAATATCATATCCTTAAACTTTGAACCCGATGATAAGTTTGAGGGCAAAGATACAAAAAAAGAGCGAATAATCCGCAGAATTTGCAGATAATTCGCTCTTTTTTTATTCTTCAGTGAGATCTTTACATTCCTTGAGTATCTCGGCAGGAACCTCATCGCAACGCTTGTAGCGGCTGATGTCGGTAACATCGTCCTTGGCGGTCCATATCATGGAACCGGAAGCCAGGAGGCGGGTTACGAGATAACTCTGATTCCAGTCGCCCTTACCATTATCATAGCTTCCGCTGATGATGTAGCCCTGGTATGGATCGTTCTTGATAGCGAACGAACCGGTGATATGGCGACCATACATACTGTCAAACTTCTGATACATCTCGAAAGTCTGGTCCTTGCGATTGAAAACGATGTAGCAGTATGTGCCCTCAGCAAGAGGTTCACCGTTCCACTCAGCCAACTTCCATGTGCCATGAAGATTGGCAGGCGTAACTTCCAGAGAAGGCTCCTCCGGTTCTTCATCATCGCTGCTGCAGGCAGCAAAGCCGCAGGCAAACAAAGCAATCACCAGGAGGGTGAAGAGTTTTTTCAAATATTTCATTGTCTTGGTATTTTTTTCTTTTTTACTTTTTTCCTTTTTTACCTTTTTACCTTTACAACGACCTGTATCGTTCTGTCAGACGGGCGGGCGTCCAAGCCCTCCAGAATAACAGGGAAGGTGAAGGATTCGGGCATCGTAGCCGGAATCTTATCGGCTATGATGGTGATGACGAGGTCAGCCTCATCACCCGGTTCTATCACCTCAGGCTCTGTCGTAAGACGGGCATAAGGAGGAAGAAGGAGGCTGGATATACGGAGCGGCTTGTCACCGCTGTTTCCGCAGAGGATACGTGCCTCAGGCTCTGTGCCCGGCTTTACCTCTGTGATACTTGCCTTCGCCTGTTTCAGTCTGAGTGCGCCCATCTTGTGCGGATAGCGTGCCCACTGGTCAGCACCCGGCAGTACCTTTCCCGTTAAGGCGAGCTTAACGGCAGGCTGTCCCTCTACCTCTTTCAGATAGAGATAAGCACCCGTATTGATGGTGCCCGGATAGCGGTTAGGCGTGAAGGTGATCTGCACCTGACAGGTATCGCCAGGCTTCATCACATCGCCCCTGACATAAGAACTGGTACATCCACAGGTGGTTCTCACCTGTGTGATGTGCAGTATCTTCTTGCTCACATTCTTACCTACGAAGGTGAAGGTGCGAGGCGCATCGTCCTCGGTCATCGTACCTGCATCGATAAGCGGATGCTCAAACTTCAGCAGTTCCTCCTGCGCATTCACCGTAACAGGCAAAGCCAGGAAGAAAAGCGATAGGAAAGCAAATATCTTCATATTACATCCAATTACATCCAACCATTGTTACCGGCACTCTTTCTAACGGTCACAACTACGGTCTGGCTGGTACCATCAGCAGCTGTTACGGTGAGCGATGTACTTCCGGCAGCGAGTCCCTTCACGATGAGCGTCTTGCCATCTACCGAAGCAGAAGCTACGCCGTTCTTCGCTACTGAGCAAGAGAATCCCTCTGTCCGACCTGCGAAATATGCAGCGAGGTTAAGAGAAACAGTCTTCTCGATGCCCACATACACGTTAGGCAACTTCATATCAGAACTGAATTCCTTGTTCGTGATGTTATTCAAGAGCTGAGCTGCATCAATCAGACCAGCACCCATCTTGCCGATGTACTTAGAGAGCTGTACAATCTCTGGCGAAGCACCTACGGTAGTATGGTTCATATAGTAGGTCTTAGTTGCACCATTCTGATAATGACTATCCAAATCCTTCACAGATTTCTTCATCAGGGCTACAAAGTCGGCAGCACGATAATGACGGTTCGTCTTGGCAGCATAAGCGAGACCCAAGGCAGCCACACCCGAAACATGAGGACAAGCCATAGAGGTTCCCTCCATGTAGCCGTAAGCAGGCTGACCGTTCTTGATCATCGTAGAGAGCACAGCACCTTTCTGCTCGGTGGTCTCTGCCCAGTATTCATCTTCCTGCTCGCCAATCTTGCTGTAATATTCCAAGTCGCCACCAGGAGCGCTCAGGGTTACGAGCGAACCGAAATCGGTGTAGCAGGCTGGAGTAAAGTCGGCAGCTAATGAAGATACGCAGACGCACTTAGAGTAAGCACCTGGGAAAGCAGGATTGCCAGCATACTCGTTACCGGCTGCGAAGACTGGAATACCACCGTCGATGACACCATTAGGCGAACCGGCATTGTTGATGAAGTAATCCAGAGCTTCCTTCTCCAGCGGATAGGTCTCAGCCCATTCCTTCTCGGTAGCAGGGCCCGGAGTATAACCGTTGATGATACTAGACTCTGAAGAGTTGTAACCCCAACTGCACTGCAGGATGACTGCACCATTATCGGCAGCATACTTGATGGCTCTCGCCTCGCCTGCCAAGGTTACACTGTTCTGACCGGAGAATACCTGACAAGACATAATCTTGACACCAGAGTTAGGAGTTCCGTCACCACCGGCAACACCAGATACACCGATACCATTATTATTTACGGCTGCAATGGTACCAGCTACGTGAGTACCATGACCGGTGTCATTGGCATCAGTCCAGGTAATATCGCCGCTCTCAGTAACGAAGTTGTAGCCATGAAGGTCGCCCTCATAACCGTTTCCGTCGCCGTCAGTCTGGGCACCCTGAACACTTTCGCCCGGGTTGCACCACATGTTGGCTGCCAGATCAGGGTGCGTATACATCACGCCCTCATCAAGAATAGCCACGATGATAGAAGGATCGCCTGTACAGGTCTTCCATGCCTCAAGTGCATTCACATCACATCCTGCCTTAGCGCCTACCTTGTTGTTGTTGAGGTTCTCAAAATCATAGTTGCCCTCGCCCAGGTTACGGTAATGCCACTGGCTGGTAAAGCCCGGATCGTTTGGCTCGCTATTGGCTGCTGAGCGGGTAGACTTCTGCTGAAGTGCCTTATCGCTGAGATAGATGCGCTTGCTGTCGGTATTGTAAGCACGCTTGATGCGGCCGTTGGTCTGAACCTTTGAGATTTCGCCCAACTGCTTCAGGCGCTCGGCAGCCGTCTTCAGGTCGGTTCCCTTATTAAACTTCACCGTATACCAGAGGTGGAGTCCCGCCTCGCGGGTTCTTGCCTCAGTATTTGCATCTACCGGGAACACACGCTCGAAGCTGTAGCTTCCCAAGATGTCGAGCACCTCATCGGTAGAAGGAATACCCGAACGGGTAGCCTTTCCGGCGCGGGGCTTGCTCAGTTGTGCCTGGTCGAGGATATCGCTCATCTCCGGACTGAACTTAATCAGCAGTTCACCCGCCTCAGCATCTGCAGGAATGGTGATTTCTGAATTGCCGTCAGAAGAGCCGATGGTTGACAGGCTGTCAGAACAGCCCGTCAATGCCAATGCGACCATTGCTATATAGAAAAACTTTTTCTTCATTGTTTGCTTCTATATTGTTTTTATGTTTATCTTACTTTTTCTTAGTTCTCCTGTACTTAGCCATCAGCGCAGCTTCATCAATATCGCCTGCTGCCACGTATGTGCGGTAGTAGAGCGGATAAGCTACACCCGGAACCTCCCAGTTGCTGCCTGGGTCGCTGGTTCCGTAATAGTAGTCGTAGCTGTAGCTGTCGTCTGTCATATTAGAGAAACCAACGGCAGCGCCATCGCTATTCTTACCCTTAGGCTGCTGGTTGAACACCATCGTTGGTGCATTCCATTCTACCAGGTGTGGATGGAAGAGAATCCAGTTTGGCACCTTTCCTGTAAAGAAGTTCAGGTTGAGTGACAACTGACGGCAGTTTGGCAATACACGTGGCACCTGGAGAGGATAAACATCCGCACTAACTACAGAACCATCCTTGTGTTTGCAGGTTACAGGATTATCCGAGCCTGAGAGCAACCACTTGCAGGTATCGCCTACCAGCTTGTCGAGATAATCTTCCTTGTTGGTAGAGAAGTCAGACTTGGTGTATCGGGTAGCCTTGCCGGCAGCCTCCAGTGCCTCAGTCATCTCTTCATCGGTAGGAAGTTCACCCTCCAGGAAGCAGTAAGACAACTCCAGTGTATTCAACTTATCCCATGTCAGGAGCTTGAGAAGCGCCTGGCGGTCTGGGGTTCCGGCATTTACCTTACCATACAGTCCGATAGGATAGTTATTATAAACATAGACGCCTGATGCATTCTTTTCGCCCAGCGAAGCGATGTCGAAGAGAACATCCGTACGGCGCTGTGCGTAGAGAATGAGATTACGCAACTTAGGGAAGTTCTTCTCGTTGACGATATCGGTGATATCTGACAACTTGTTGAAGTTGTTACTTACCAGGTTGAGCGATTCAAGACTCTTGCCCAGATTAATAAAGTTAGCAGGCAACTGAGTCAGACCGTAAGCCTGAACGGTAAGATTCTTCAGATACTTCAGCGAGCAGATTTCATCACCGAGGTTCACCTCACGAATCTGGTTGTTCTCGTTGGAAGTAACAGAGAATGACTCCAGGAACTTGAGGTTGCCCACTTCCTTAGGAAGAGTTTCGCCACTCTTGAGGTTGAACATGCTGAACTTGACAGAACGTACACGTCCTAAAGCCTCAGGATGTTTTTTCACTAAATCATCAGTAGCTTCCCAGAGTGTTACGCCGCTCCAGTTGCGCATGTTATCGCTGGAATCGAAGGTAGCAATGCTACCCAGTTTCTGGTTGATCATGATGACAGAGAGAGAGTCACCGGCACGGTTGTCCTCAATCTTTGGTGCTGCCTTCTGACGAACGGTCAGGATAACATCATCTGTAGGATTGCCATCTGCATCTACCAGCTGGTCTTCAGCCTTGATTGGCACGAGATGAACCTTAGCCACACGAACGGCAGGAACCACGTTCATCGCCCAGCGGAACTTGAAGTTCACGGTGCGAGGACGGTACTTTCTGTCCAGCACGATACCCAGGTTAGTACCTGTCAGCTTATCTTCATCCTTACTGTTCAGGAGCCAGCCCTCACGCTCGCTCTCGTTCTCTGCCTTCTCGGCATCGGTCAGATCACCCTCAAAAGAATACTCTATCTTACCAATCTTGCATTCCACGTTGGCAGAAATCAGACTCTCGAAAGCACGGTTATCGTAAGAATCGGAGTTTTCGATTTCTACAACAGAATCCTTCAGGAAGATCTGCTTGCCATAACCGAACTGGGTGATGGTAAGCTTGCGACTCTGTCCGTTGGCACCCTGGAAACTGAGTTCTGTGCTGCGGAGCGTGTTGGAAAGAGTAGAATCCACCTTGATGGTACCCTCAACAGAACCCACGCCGTTGGCAGGCGAAAGCGTCAGCCAAGGCTCAGAGGTATTAGCTACCCAGTCCTGTGAGGCAGCGATGGCAATCTGCTCTGTTCCACCCTGAGGGCCTATGGCTATCTCCTTTTTATCGAGCGCCAGTCCTCCTGGGATATCGACATCATCCTTATCGCTGCAGGCTGTGAAAAGCCCGGCAGTGAGAACGATACCTAATGTCAGTTTATTCATATATTTCATATTACTACTTTCTTATAGGGTTTAATTTTCGAGATCCAAAGCATCGCAACCGCGGATGTCCTGATTCTTGTTGTAGAACAGCATATACATACCTGCCTTGATGTATGCGCAGACGCTCGTTACATCGATAGAGATGTTAGGGTTGTCTGCGATATTCAGGATATAAAGGTGAGAGGTCAGTGTCTCTTCTACCTTACGGATATCGTTGGAACCAATCTGGAACTGGATCAGGCTCGGACAGGTTGTGATTCCTGTAGGCCATGTACGCAGGCAACGCTGGTCGGTCTTCTCATCACGCTGGTGGTTGATGGCAAAGGCACGGAGCACGGCACTGTTCAATGGCTGGGGTGGCACCTCGGTGAAGCAGTTGTAGCTCAAGTCCATATTGGTAATGTATGGCAATGTGGTTGAGCGGAAGTCATCAGAGAGGGATGTCAACTTGTTGAATCGGAAGTCGATAACCTGCAGCAGATAAGCCTTCTTGCCCTTGATGGAACCCTTAGGGATGGTGCGCATCTGGTTGCCGCTCAAATCGATGGTTGTGATTGGCGAACCGGCAGTAAACAGCTCTGAAGGGAACTTCTCTATCTTATTGTTTGACAGACTGACTGAAGCTGCATTAATACCCTTGTAGGTACCATGACTATTATCTACACCTGTAATCTCGTTGTAAGAGAAGTCTACAGAACCCATCTCGCGAACAGAACTTGCATCGAAGATATTCGGAATCTTCTTCAACTTGTTATGAGCGAAAGTCAGACTTTCCACATCATCTGTAAAGGCACAGAGATTAGCAGGAATCTCTTCAATCTGGTTGTTGTTCAGATAGAGAGAAGAGAGAGCTACCTCAGAACCAAACGGATGTACCTTCTTGATATTATTGTAAGCCAGGTCGAGCAAACCGAGATTTACCATCTTTCTCAATGCAGAAGACTCAGGGAACTCCTCCAGGTTATTGTAACTCATATAGAGAATCTGGAGTGTCTTACCTGTCTTCTCCTCAGCTAAGCGAGTCCAATCGTTTCTCAACTGATTAGCAGAGATTCCCTTACATCGCGCCAGGTTCATCGCCTGCAATTTAGGGAGCTTATAGTAGAAGTCTGGAATGCAACTGATCTTCGGACAGTTGTAAAGTTCGATATCGGTCAGGTTTTCCATCTTGTCCCAATCCTCTTCCTTAAACTCCTGTGCAAACTTACCATAAACAGGATCGTCAGGCTTGTAGAACTTCGCACAAACCGAGTCGGATGTGATAGAAGAGTTACCGATGTAGAACTGCTGCAGCTTAGTCAGGCGATAGATGGCCTTAGATACACCTGTAATCTTGTTGGTCAATGTACCGATCTGCGCATCCTTCAGGTTGATGCGACTGTCCTTCTTAATTCTGTTCTTCGGTGCCACCTTAGGATCAGAGTTGTAGCTTTCTACAATCATATCCGACATGTTGGCACGTGGGTCATACTTCAGAAACTTGTTCTCATAGTCGTGACGCATGCTGCTCTTCTTTGCTGCAGTCAGACTGTTGGCATCATAATTATTGAAGATGTTGGCACCAATCTTCTCATCGTGAGAACCGAGGTTGAGCACCTGGAGTTCTGTCAGCTGTCCGATGGCATCAGGTACGATTCCCTTTGCACCGAAACCGGCGATAACGAGACCGATGACACGGCCGTTGCTGTTGAGCGTTACGCCCGGCTGTTCGCCCCACATATCGAGTTCCTTGTTGAAGTTCCAGTTAGCTCCCTTGAAGGTAGCATCGCCATAGAAGCTCCACTCCTTACCATGGAGAGATTCCCAGATAGCCTTCAAAGCCTCATAGTCCTTGATATACTCCTTTGTCTTGGAAAGGAGGATAGGCACCTGAGCCGTATCATTCAGTTGATTATCCTCTATGATAAACGCCTCACCCTTTACAGGCTGGGTTTCGTACTTGGTCTTCACCGCACCTGTCTTCCCGTAGGTGGTATAAGAGGTAACCTGATAAGTACCGGCAGGCAACCATACGGTAGAATCGCAGTAAGCTGTACCTGTATCCATATACTTATCGTTCTCATTGTCAGGATTCTGATGCTCTTCGCTAGACTCCTTATATTTCACCTTCAGTTCAGGAAAGGTATAGGTCTCACGGGTAAAGAGGTTGGTTACGCTGACGTCAACGAGACGGATGTTAGAGAAGAGATACTCAGTACCACCGGCACGGGTCTTCTCCCACTCCTTCACGAGATTGAACTTCACCTTACCACGCTCCACAGTCTCCACCATAAGGTTCTGTACTTCCAGACCGCCACCTACTACAGTGAATGTTTCGCCGGCAGAAGAAGCCAGCAACTCCTCGTCTACCGCATCATAGAGATAGAAACCGATAACGGTGTAAGTACCCGAAGCGAGTTGCAGTTTTTCACTTCTCAGACCATACTCTGCATTCTCTGAATTATAAGAATTGAGCACCAGTGTCTGAGAGACAGTTGTACCGTTGTGCTCCATGACCACCTTGATTTTCTTGGCATCATCCAGTTTCTCAAGTTTGTCAAGGGCAGTAGCACGGGTAGCTCTAGAAGAAACCTTCTTGCTGAGCTTGAACTGCACATATCCGTATGTGCCGTCCCAGCCTCCAGTTTCATCATCCGAGCAACTTGTTGCTGCAAAGGTCAGGAGAGAGACCAAGAGCAACAAGAGTGCCTTTGAAAATATTTTCATTCTGTTCATTACTTTCTAATTTTTCTGATAGAAGTATGTTTCTTACTCATCCCCTCACCAGGAGATTCAACAACAAGAACCTTTACAGGAGTTCCGTTGTCCTTGAATACCATAAACATTGGAGTAGCAGCAGGAACATCTACGAAGAATATACTGTTATTATTCATATCCATACTAAGCTCTGCATAAACATCATTTCCGTTGTTATCCTTAACTGTAAGATAGCCTGTCTCCATCATAGGGTTAGGGTCCCAATCCTTGATATTAGGATTAACTGTAAGAGAGCTTCCTGCTTCTGACTGAGCGACATATATTTCGTCACCATTGTAGCCAAATTTTTCTGATATGATAGAACCATACGTTGATTTATCCTTCTTGCACTCTACTGGCAAGTAGTTCATCTCCAAGATTGTAGGCGCTGCAGACTGATCATCAGCAGAAGAGTTGGCCTCCTTCTGTACAACTTCCATCAGGAAGCAGTTGTTGTAATCAATTTTCACGTCTGTGTAGTTGTTCTCCAGCATATCATCTAGGCCGTTCTCCAGACTCTCGAATACGCTCTGTGGCAAAGCATAAACCACGAATGTACGGCTTCCGCTGTTTAAAGGCTCAATTGTGAGTTTAACATTACCCTTCTCACCCTGCAACTTCACAGCGCCAGTTTGATCCTCGAACAAACCATTCTTTGTTTTCTCGAAGACTACAAGCTGATAAGCATCATCCAAGGTCTTGAGGGTGAAAGGAACGAAGTTGTGGAATGTGAAATCGTTGGTCTCACCGCCATTCAGTTTAGAACCATTCTGAGTGAACACCTTACCATCGAGTGATACATTCCAAACATTCCACTTCGAAACAAGTTTATCATCATTAGGATGAGTAATTTCCATCATATTTTCAGGCATACCCTCAAAGATAACAGGTACGGTTTTAGCAGCCTTGCCATCCTCAGAAGTGAAGGTGATGGTGTAGTTACCGTCCTTGATGGCATACTTAGCACTTACGCCCTGATTCTCCTTGAAGGAAACTCCGCCTACAGCATCCTTGTTAGGTGTACCTACCATGAAACCACCTTCTAAGTCTACCCAAGCTGGAGTATTAGTAACCGCAAAACGATAGTTTGACTTTACGGTAAACTTGTTGTATATAGGCTGTTCTGCGAGGTCCTTGTAACCTACAGTGATACCTGTCTCGGTGATATCGTTGCCAGCCGCATCGAATACCTGCAACTTATAGCCGGCAGCCGAACGCTTAACCTCAGCGATGGCAACCTTCTGACCACCCATGTTCAGGAAGAGCTGAGCCACGCTCATATCCTTGCTGGCATCATCATCAGTAATCTTAACCTTGATGGTCTGCTTGCCTGCAGTACCATTGAGTACGAAGGCGTCTGTTTTCTCGCCCTGCACCAGTTTACACCAGATTTTGTCTGAAGAAAGGCTCCAGCTCTCGTTGGCATCGAAGGTGAAGTCCAACTCAGCACCAGCTTCACCGGCGATAGTCTGTACCTGTGGGAACACAGGAGTTACGGCATCGTCATCGCTGGAACAAGCTGTGAACAGAGTCACTGATACCAGCGCCATCAATACGAGCCAATATTTTGAAATCAATGTTTTCATTTTCTTTTTATTCTACGATTAATATCCTTGTTCTTTCAATTTCTCTGCCTCTGCATCGCTGATCCATTCATACATGGTGATGAAGGTTCCTACGTTGCCGAATAATGAACCATCTTTGTTGTTTACACTCATAACAACATACTGCAATACATAGTTCTGGCAGGTGTTATAATAAGAGGTATACAGAGAAGGCTGGCTGATGCGCAACTTGCCGTCTCCATAGATGGTACCGAACGCCTCGCCGGTTTCACCAGCTATCTGGTCGTCCATCTCTACCTTTGGCTCAAGAACGTTCTTGGTATTGAACTTCAACTTCAGGTTGTAGCCCTTATAGTAAACATCCTTCAGCAGAACGGTATTCTCCTCGCCTTCCACTACCTCAGTCTTGATCAGACGGTTGGTTACGTTGTTCAGATACTGACTGTAGAAGGTAGATGTTACCATGCACCAGCCAGAGAAGTTGTGGATATCGAAAGGACAAGACTTCTGCATTACCACGTGGGCATAGTCCTTATAGAGATCTGTCCAGTTATACTTCTCCGGAATCACCAGTTTCAGGGTGAAGCCGAGCGAGTCGGTCTTGCCGATGTTATCATAGATACCCTGAACCTTCACATTTCCTACCATCTCGCCCGCCTTGATTGTAACGGTGTTGTTGAGGATGCGGTAATGCTTACCCTCGATGGCATTGCTCTGCTTGTCTACTACCTCTACGCCGAAGGTGCGGTCGTAGTCAGCTTTTTCGGTTGCAGATACAGGCACATTGAAAACCTCATTGCTTTCCTGTACAGCATACTGATAGAGCGTATCAGAGAACATGATATGACTTGAACCAGCATAAGTGGTATAATCCTGTGAACAACTCACAAGAGCGATGAGTGCAGCTACGGCTGCCAAACATCCCATCATTATTTTCTTCATGATCTTCTCTTTATTTTATTTGTTACTTTCATTAGGCTGAATCTCAGAACCTGGTGCCTCAAGCTCATGCTGAGGAATTGGCCAGACAAAGAGAGGGTCATCCTTTTCAACCTTCAGACTGCTCTGCACGAAGTTGGCAGCAGGCTGGTCGGCAGCCTTACGCTCAAATCCCTTGTGCCAGCGCTTAAGGTCGTTCAGACGGAAGCCTTCCATATAGAGTTCCTTCACGCGCTCTGCCTCGATTATCTTCATGGCGTTGTTCTCGCTCATCGAGGTGTTACCACCATATGAAGAGTAGCGGGCTGTACGCAAGGTAGAGATGTCCTTACCTGCCTTACCATAGTCCTCCTTCATGGCGTAAGCCTCAGCACGAATCAGATACTGCTCTGAGAGACGGAATACCATTGGCTGGTGAACATGCAGGATATTGTTGTTCAGGAATTCTGCATCGCCGAAATACTTGCTCAGCAAAGGCCACTGCAAACCATGCTCATAACCTGTTACACGGGTTGTGAAGATGGCTGCAGCACGGAGGTCCTTGCTGTCGAATGAGTTGATGACCCATGTCTCAGGCACATAGTCTGGACGATAAGTTACGAAGTTGTAGTTATCGAAGATGGTACCCAGAGCACCGCCATAGCTGTTCACGGTAAAACCTACCTTCCAGATAGCCTCACGCGAATCACCATAGGTCCAGATATACTTATAATCGTTCACCTGGTTTGAATAGGTGTTGGAAGAAGCCTTCTCTAATGTATAATACTTACTGCCGATTACCTTAGATGCATACTTGATGGCATCATCATACTTGTGCATATATAAGGATACGCGCGCACGCAAGGCATGACAGGTATACTCGTTGAAGTAAATCTCGTTGTAGAGACTTCCTGTGAAGTCTTCGTCTACTTTCAGATATTCAGCAGCCTTGTCAAGATCTCTCAATACGAAATCGTATGATTCCTTCAGAGTGGCTCTCTTCTGTGGCTCATTGCCGTAATAGTGCTCTGTGAGTACAACGCCGAGTTCCTTCGCAGCCTGCTCATCGCTATCGTAAGCCTTGCAGAAACACTTGATCAGTTCTGAGTAAGCCAGGGCACGGGCGAAGTAAGCCTCGCCCTCATACTGCTCCAACTTATCAAGCTGCTTATCATCATTGGTTGCAGCCTTTACCTTTTCAACATTATCGAGCAGGAAATTGCATCGGTTGATCACATCATAAAGGTCGGCATATACCGCCTTGATGTCGGTGTTGGTAGCCTTGATATCTTTCCAACGGTAGATATCGCCATAGGCATTAGAGTAGCCCTTCACGCAGTACACGAAGTCTGCCTGCAGATCTGGCAGGATTGTCAGATTGCCCGAATAGAGGGCGCTGCTCTTGAAACTGTCGTAGATACCGTACACCAGCTTGTCCATGTCGTCCACCGTGTTGATAGCCTGGTCCATGAGGATAGAATCCTCAGGATACTTATCAAGACAGGAAGACATGGAGAGGGCTAGGATTCCCGACAGGATGTATGTCTTTATATTTTTGATATTCATTTTTTTTCCTTTCTTGGTTAGAATTGCAATTCAACACCCAGAGTAAACTGGCGTGATGCCGGATACTGTGCCTGGTAAATATTGGATGAAACCTCAGGATCCAGACCGTTGAAACCGGTTACGGTGAAGAGGTTCTGTGCCTGACCATAGATTCTGACCATAGAGAAGAAGTTGGTCTTGCGCAACAGACTCTGTGGCAATGAATAGGACAGACTGAGATTCTTCAGACGGAGGAACGATGCATTCTCCAAGAAGCGATCGTCGAGCTGGGTTACCTCGCCCCAACGTGGGATATCGGTAATGTCGCCTGGCTGCTTCCAGCGGTCGTACAACAGACGGTTTGACTGGTTGTAAGCAGTACCGAAGGTTATACCGCTCTCCTCGAAGTAACGGTCGTTGTTAATCACGTAGCGTGTACCAATCCAGCTGAACTGGGCAGAAAGCTGCAAGCCCTTCCAACGGAAGCTTGTACCGAAACCGCCCATCCAAGGTGCATCATAGGTCTTGCCTGTCATCACCTTGTCGCTCTCACGGAACTCGTTGGTCACGTTGCCGTTCTTGTCATACCAGAGCTGCTCACCATTCGCTGGGTTCACACCGGCATAACGGTTCAGGAAGAACTCGCTTACTGAGTGACCTACCACATACTTCAAACCGGTGGTTGAGTTTACATACTCGGTTACACCGTTATAGAGTTCCTTCAATCGGTTCTGGTTGTAAGATACGTTGGCACTTACATTCCAGGTGAAGTCGCGTGTGCGGATTACATCACCGTCAGCACTCAGCTCGATACCCTTGTTAGCCATCACACCTACGTTCTTCCAGCGATAGCCCTCGCCGGTTACGGTATAAGACTCAGGAACGCGCATCAGCATATTAGAGGTACGCTTGTAGTAAGCCTCGAAGCTGAAGTTGATTCTGTCGAGGAAGCCCAAACGGAGGGCGAAGTTGTTTGCCCATGTTGACTCCCAACCCAATTCCTCGTTACCACTCTGTGATGGATAGAAACCGGCAGTATTATCGTAGTTGGCACCACCCGATACCAGAGCCAGGTGATAATAGTTAGGAATCTCAGAGTTACCCGATGTACCGGTACTTACGGCAATCTGGGCTGTGCTGATCCACTTCATATCCTTCAGCCAGTCGGTCGACTTCACGTTGTACATGAAACCGAGCGACCAGAATGTACCCCAGCGATGATCCTTACCGAAACGTGAAGAAGCATCAGTACGCAGAGAGAAATCGGCATAGTAGAGCTCCTTATAGTTATACTCGCCACGCATGAAGAATGACAGGTAAGAATAATCAGAAGATGAATCTGCCCAGCGGCTGGCACGTGTACCTGATGATACGTTGGTCAGGAGATCGCTGGTCTGACCCTTGGAATATACCTGGAAACCATCTGAGTGGAAATTGACAGCCTCCTGACCCAGCATCACGTTGAACGAATGGATATCGTTCAGAGTGAAACGGTAGTTAGCCGTAGTAGTCTCTGTCAGGTTGATGGCATCGCTGCTCTGGCGTGCCGCAGTACCCTGTCCGTGATTTGAAGAGAGACTTGGGAACGACTGGAGGAATGCTGTAGAATGGGTGAAATCGGCACCAAACTGAGTACGGATAGTCAGATTCTCTATCGGATAGATTTCAGCATACATGGTAGAGAGCACCTTATATTTCTTGTTCTTGATAGGATTCAAGCCCATGTAAACGATAGGGTTCTCGCTGGTTCCAGCCCAGTTGCCTGCTGAAAGTGAAGCCAGACTGCCATCCTTTGCGTATGGATTCCAGTAAGGCAGCATGAATCGGCATGCTGAGATAGGAGTAACGGTAGTATAGCTACCGTCGTCAGCCTGCTGAGCCTCCTCATAGGCAGCCATGGTGTTGGTACCTACCTTCAACCACTTGCTAGCCTTTACATCTGCATTGGTGCGGATGTTGTAACGGCGGAAGGTTGAATTCTGTGCGATACCGTCCTGATCGTAGAAACCACCAGAAACATAGTAGTTCAAGCGGTCGGTAGCACGGTTGATAGAGAGTTCGTAGCTCTGCAGCGGAGCGCGGTCGTTAAACACCTCGTCCAGCCAGTTTACGTTTACTCTTGAAAGGAGATTGTAATCCTTACCTGTATCCAGACCTACTTCTTTCTCAAACTGGATACGCTCGTCGGTATTCATCATTTTCCAGTTGGTCTGTGCCAACTCAGAGAAACCATACTGTGCACGGAGCGTAATCTTCGCCTTGTCCATTGACAAGCCTCGCTTGGAAGTGATGACAACCACACCATTGGCAGCACGTGCACCATAGATAGAGGTAGAAGAGGCATCTTTCAATACAGAGATACTTTCGATGTCGTTAGGACTCAAAGTATTGAAATCAGAACTTGAGATTGGCACGCCGTCGAGGATAAAGAGTGGCGACTTTCCGGAGTTGATAGAGTTGGTACCACGGATTTGGAAGGTAGCCGCCTTGCTAGGTTCACCCGAAGAAGAGATGACCTGCAAACCAGTACTCTGTCCCTGCAAAGCTTGGTCGAAGCTTGCCGCCGGCACATTTTCTATCTTTTCAGACTTTACGGCAGACACGGAACCCGCAATGGTTCCCTTCTTTCTCACGCCATACGCCACCACAACCACTTCATCCATCATCTTGGAATCCGAAGCAAGGGTGATGTTGAGCGTATTTGTCTGCGCTTTCACAACGTGCTTCTGCGTAACGCAACCCACATAAGAGTAGACAAGCGTAGCCTTCGAAGCACCCTTAATTTCGATGGTATAGTTACCGTCAATATCGGTCACTACGCCATTTGATGTTCCCTCTTGCATAATGGTCACACCAATCATCGGTTCGTTGTCTTCAGCAGACACGACTGTACCCTTGACGCTGAAACTCTGCGCCAAGACCGATTGGATAGACAACAATACAAGTGAGACAAGTAAAAGAGTTAATCTTCTCATCCTTGTTTGTTTCAAGTTTATTAATTAATAATTATAATTTTTTTCTTATTTTTTTCTCGTTTGGTAAAAGCCGAAAGCACTCAGGGCGACACTTCGCCCCTCCATTTATACATTCTTTCACTAATATGCACGCATGGAAATACCTATTTAACTTAAATCGGTGCAAAATTACGAATATTTTCTTATTTGCCCAAGATTATCGCTTAAAATTTAAATGTTTGATATGAAATATCTATGTTTTTTAGCATATTTGCTCATAAATTTAGTTAATTGTCGATTTTTTGTCACATCCGATTACAGTTTGCAAAAACAAGTTCAATACATACTTTTTTTGTTTCTATGCAGCCGTTTTCATAAAGCTGAAATTACGTCCCGACGTAGCTTGTACTACGTCGGGACGTATCTTTTGCTGCGTCGGGACGTAGCAAATGCTACATCGGGACGCATTTTTTACTGCATCGGAACGTATTTTATCAGCTGACGCAAGTGGTTCAATCAGCTGACGCAAGTGGTTCAATCAGCTAACGCAAGTAGCTCAATCAGCTGACTCAAGTGGCTCAATCAGCTGACGCAGATATCTCGACAAGCCGAAGGATACGTCTCCATTAGCCTACGGAGTCGTATCCGTAACCCAACGGAGTCGTATCCG
>OKYF01000236.1_pt1 | contig 17101 bp, 13 predicted proteins | sample 1609081 | NCBI WGS metagenome assembly OKYF01 (sample SAMN02675048, study PRJEB24791) | human gut metagenome, SKBSTL034 | isolation source: stool | host: Homo sapiens | place: USA | reverse complement strand
CAGCGCAGTACCCAGGCCCTTGAAGGGATTGAATCTATTCATAGTTAAACAAATTGTCGTTTTCGCGGGGCAAAATTAGTTCATGGTGCGTTACAAACAAAATCTTCACCATCTTTTTGCTCCGCTGTTACTTCTTGTCTATACAAAATGCTTTCCCCAACATCATAAAGAAGGGGTTACAGGATGTTTTAGTTGGTTGTAATGCTCCCAATAGTTGGGCAAATAGCCTAGCAGGCAGTCGTAGAAATCCTTACCGTGACCTGCATGACGCAAGTGACAAAGTTCATGCACCAAGACCGCCTCGATTGTCTCAATGGAGTATGGGACGAGGTTTAAACTCAGTCCGATACGTTTTTTGTCAGGATAGCAAACGCCCCAACGCGAACGCATGGGGCTGAAGTAGAGACTGAGCGGCATACGAATCCCCATTTTCTGTGTCCAGTACGCCATTCTTTCGTTCACCCGTTCCCCAAACACACGGCTAACGTAAGCGAAGACCAACTGACGGCGCTTGTCCAAGGAAAATCCTTGGGGACAACAGAGCCGCATCGTCTGAGCGGCCTCATTCACCTTTACACACGGATGCAAACCTTGTGCTGCGGGAAATTCCTGTACCTGCAAGCGGTACACCCTTCCCAAGAAGCGAAGCGAGTCGCCATCTTGAAAGTGGCATTGCTCCTTTTCACGTTCCTCCAGCCTTTGTTGGGCCGCCAAGCACATTTTTCGGATGCGCTCTTGGTTCTTTGCCAAGAAATCCTGTATCGTCGCTCGGGAGATGCCATAGGGAGCCGACAGAAGCAATTGTCCATCACTTTCCACCTTCAGCCGCACAGATTTCATCGACTTGTAAGTCACCTTTACAGGCATTCCGTCGAAAGTAAAGTCCCCATGCTGCTCCTTCGTTTTCATGCGTTCGATACAAGACTTCATCCAGTCGGACGAACTTTGAATGAACTGCTGAATCCACTCTGTATGACAACCATACGGAACGGAAACTTGGAAACGGGCTGGAGGAGTAAAAGTCATGGAGAGTTTCTTCACAGCTTTATAAACCACATTGACTTGCATTCCTTTGTACTGCATGAGAATATGAACAAGAACTAGGACACGAACTACCTGTATGGAGATGAAAGAGCCTAACAATTGCCACAGCAATAAACTCTATGAAGGCGCTCTTCCAGTAGTCTAAGTTTAACCGAACTGCTTCGTCAAAACAACAGAAGGCTCAACCGCCTGACAAACAAACCTTCGTCTCGGCTCCCCTACCCACTCAACTTAAAGTTTTACCTCGTAGGCCACCGGATACATGCGCTGTGGGTCGTAGAAGGCAGCCAGCGAACGGAGCAAATTGCGCGTGTTCGCCGTCAGCATGCCCCAATACAGTTGCCGACCGTTGACAATGATGGTGACAGGGCGACTCAAGTCTACCAAATCCTCGTTAAGGAAGAGGGTGAAGCATCCCGTGTATGCATCGTCGTACTCGCGGCGAAATTTCATTTCGATACCATAGATCGAATCGCGTTCCGTGGTCACGTAACGCACATTTTCAACAGCCACATGCACCACATTGTCTACAATGTTGACCGTGTAGTTCGTACGAGCCTCAGGGTCGGGACGTTCGTTGACCAAGATGTTGTAAAATCCTCGTCGGTGACGGCCATCCATCTCAAAGTCTTCCCAACAGAACTGACGCGGTGAAGGATTGCGATGGAAGAGGCTCAACCAAGGCGTGGTCGGTGCGTAGTCAATGGCATGTCCGCGGTCGGGAATCAACTCCACGCGATGCCGGAAGCCTGCCGGATAGAGCACCTCCAAGCTGTCGAGCGCCTGCTTGACATAGTTCGTCAAGATGTGGCGATAGAAGCCATAGTCTTTGGCTCCTGTACGGAGTGAGAAACCTATATTTCCCACATTTTCGGCGGGTGCATTCTTGAGCGGCTCTCCACCCGCCATGGGACCTGCCGCTGCCCAATAATCAGCATAATAGGAGGCCAGACGTTGTGACCCATATCCGCCTTCCGAAATGCCAAACACATAGAGACGGTTGGGGTTGATGTCCTCGCGAAGCAATACTTGGCGAAGCAAACGCTCCCAGGCAAACTGCTTACTGCGTTGCCACCAGCGATACCAGCCTCCTTCGTTCGGAATTTGCGGGATAAAGTAAACTGACGGGGCATCGGCAAACCGCTGAGCCAACACCAGTCCCGTTTGCCACTCTTGTTGCTTCGGCCCGGAACCGTGCAAGTAAAGAAAGAAGGGGTAACCAGCCTCGGGCTTCACTCCCTTCGCACCGAAATAGAAAGGCATCACAGCCTGAGGTTCCAAGGAGTCGGGCAACTGCCATTCGCTGCGCGGCGCCTTCGAGAGACTGTCCAAAGGTGGGAGCTGTACGCCGTCATACACCGCACAAGCACGTTTCCATGCCTGCCACACCTCCTCCCGACGTTCGTCCACGTGCTTCATCGAGAACCGTTTACCAGGCACTTTTTCTACCTGCTCACCGCGTAAGGTCGAGAGGAAGTAAGCCTCCATCTCAGCAGGCTTTTGTGCCTGCATATTCATATTCAGCAGGAGGGAAAGGGTTGAAATAAGGTAGCATTTCTTTTTCATAAACGAGGATTTGGGCATTTCAAGGAAATGCAAATGGAATAAGGAAGACAAAAGAGAAACGAGCTGCATAGGAGGGGATGCCCTATGCAGCGACCAGCCGCTCCTTCGGGCTTTGTCAGCACAACCACCCTCTTTCGAAACACAGGGGCAGGCTTTGTCCACGTTTCTCAACCCACCTGTTCCGAACAGATGCCCTACATCAAGTCGAGCATGACGGCATCCGTCATAAGGGCAAGGTCGTCCACCGTTTTGCCTGCTTCTTGCAACAAAGCAGCATCTTCCTTCAAGAAATCTTCGGGACTTTCTTCGGGCAAAGCCTTGCGGTAACGGCTGACAGCTTCAGCTACCCGACCGCCTAACCACGCCGTATGGCCGGCATTGAGCCAATCGGTTGGGGTCACATCGTCTTTTGCCAGCACCTGGGCATAGTATTTCTCTGCCTGTTCATATTTTCCCGTCAACAAGGAACACCAAGCCAGTGCACGCGTGGCTTGTTCGGAATCCGCATCGAGGTAGTTGGCCTTAAAGAGGTATTTGAAAGCCTCGTCATACTGCTTCAAGTAGATGTGACACTCGGCCTGACGCAATGCCAACCCCGCATCCTCGGGAGCAAACGTGGCCAGTTCGTCGTAGGCCGTCAGTGCTTCGGCATAAAGTCCCAATGCACGGTGACACACAGCCAGTCGGCGCAACGTCCAGGCAGAATGTGGCTTGAGGTCGTTTGCCCACTGGTAAGTTGTGGCCGCCCGTTCCGTGTCACCCAACTGTTCTAAGCAAAAGCCTAACTTCTGCAAGGCATCGGGAGTCACTTCGGCGGCAGGTACACGCTCCAGCAAGCTCTTCGCCAAGGCATAAGTCTTGTCCTTAAAGGCCAGATCGGCCATGCGAAGCAAGAAATCTGTGTCGTGTAGCAATTCATCAAACGGCGGATAGTCTACAAGGAACAAATTGCCCTGGAACGGATTGACAAATGCTTCTCGGTGAGTATAAAGGTTGCAGAAACGGTAAAATCCCTGTACATACGAACGCAGAACTTCCTTAAACTCGGGTGCAGACGGTGTAGCCAAGGCCTCAAAGGCTTCTGGTTGCTCCTGCCCCGTCACATTCGCCATCATGTCACGCAAGTTGATGCCGTTCATTTGCGGGGGAAGCTGCGTCGACATCATGGCGAAGGAGTACTTATCCGAGTCGCAAAGACCCGCACTCTTCAAGATGAAGTGAAGGGTGCTGTTCTTCTTCGCCTCGGCGGGAATGTCAGGATGGTCAAGGCTAAAAGGCCAGAACCAGTTGGCAGCGACGCTAAAAAAGGGGAACCGCTGCTTGAGGAGCTTGAAGGTACTCATATACATATCCGCTCCGCGCTGTTGCAGGTCCATAAATTCCTTCATGTGAGCTGCCAGTTTCGACGGAGTGCCGTCTGCTTCCCACTCAGGATTCAAATCTGCCTCCGTCAGTTTGTCTTTCAGTTCATCCACCCCCAACGAGCGGTCGAGGCGTAAGTCCTTCATGCGTGCCATCATCTGCGGAATGATTTCTTCCTGCAGGTTTCGTTCGATGCGCTTCGTCTCAAGCGTCAAGAACAGCTGTGCCTGGAGCATCTCAAGCTCGCGCACAAAGCCGGGCACGTCGGCCATGAGCCGCAAACGGGCCACCAAGTCGGGATAATACTTCAGTCGCGGTGCATGAGCCTGGTGAACAAAAATGAGTCCGACTAGCGCACGTACCCGAAGTTGCACATCGGGCGACAAGACGTAGTCGAGCAAGATACGAAGCTTGGCCACATCGAAATAGCGCATACCGCTCAGTGTCATACCGCTCAAGGCCAGACACTTAGATTCGTTGCTCACCGCCTCATCGGCCAAAAAGTCACTCAAGGCAATTTCTTCACCGCCTGTCAGACGTGAAGAAAGCCACAGGGCATCGAAGAGGTTGCGTCCGTTGGCCTGTGGCGAATGTAAGAAGGCGACCAAACTAAAGTCAGCCCCCATCAGTTGCTGAAAAGTGCGCCAAGCAATGGCATCATAGGCCACTTCGCGCTGCATGTCCCCCATTCGTTCGAGCACATCACAAAGTTCAGCTGCCTGACGTACGAATCCTTCGTACATCCGGGCACGCTGCGGGTCGTCTGCCCCGTTGGTCAGGTAAGACAACATCATGCGGTAAGCCTCAATCAAGGCATTGATTTGCTCTACTTCATTCCACGCCTTGAGCGTGTTTGCCATGCCCAGCAACGATTGCAGGGCGGAGAGCAAGTGGTTTGCTTCGAGTGCCCTACGGGCATCTGCCAACAAATAGGTATGGACGTTTTGATTCATGTTGATGTTAGATTGTGGAACCTTGTTCCCTTCGCTTCCCTTACTGATACCGCAATGTGTCGGCCACTTCGGCGGGAAGACGGTACGTCTGTTGCAAGAGGGCCGTATAGGCAGCCGGTCCCTTGATGCGGAGCGAGTCTATTGCCATGCGCCGGCCTTGTTCGAAGAGTTCCCACTGCTTTTTCACCCGTGGAGACTCCAGTCGCGAACGCTTCATGACAAAGAGTGTGGGAGCCGAGGCGGGCAAAGCCCCCTTCCATACGCGAGCCCCACGCTGTCGCGCCAGCGCCACATAAGGCCACGAGAGAAAAGCTCCGTCATACTGTTTGTCAGCCAACATCGCGGCGCGCAAACGCAAGTCATTGATTTGCGGACGATACACTGCCTCTCGTTCCACGCCGCCTTGCTTTAGAAAGTCAGTCAGCAGGTGGTCTTCCGTTGCTTGTCGGGCTGTGGCCAAGGTGCGACCGCGCAAAGTTCGGATTTCCTTACCTCGCAATCCTGCGCGAACGACAAATTGCCAACGGCGATTACCCTTCCACATCGTGCGAAACGAAGAAGCTCGTTTGCCCCAAGCCGCCCAACGCACGGAGTCTGCCACACCGCCATCAACGGTTTGTCCCAGTAAGGCGGTGTCACAGTCCATTTGGGAAGCGTAGCTTGCCAGGTGAACTTGCAACCCTAACCGACGATAAATGCCCGAACGCTGCGCGTAGTACACGGGCAGGCAATCGTAGTCGGGCACCACGGCTACACGAAGCAGATTGGTGTCGGTCGATGCCGTCGGGACGGTGCGCACGTGACTAGTGTCGGCCACAGCGGCAGACTCCGTCTTGCCGGACTGACAGGAGGCAAAACCGAGACAGCAACTCACACTGAGCAAAAGACAGGAGGTTAGGACGTTGTTCGTCTTCATTTTGTTTCAAAAGAAACTGGTGTACCAATTCACCCCGCAAGGCGGATTGGCACACCAGTGCGTAAACAGATACTGATAACTTCGTCTAGAAGTCAATCAGAAGGAATTAACCCTTGATGGCAGCGATACCGGGAAGTACCTTACCCTCGATAGCTTCGAGCAATGCGCCACCGCCGGTTGAAATATAGGATACTTGGTCAGCCATACCAAACTTGTTGATACATGCAACCGAGTCACCACCACCGATGAGTGAGAATGCACCCTCTGCAGTAGCCTTAGCAATGGCATCAGCAATGGCACGTGAGCCACCCGTGAAGTTATCGAACTCAAATACACCGGCAGGACCGTTCCAGAGAATCGTCTTAGAGCCTTCGATAGCCTTTGCAAAGAGTTCACGCGTTGCAGGACCTGCATCGAGACCTTCCCAACCTTCGGGGATAGCCGTTGCGGGAACAATCTGCGTATTGGCGTCGTTTGAGAAGGAGTCAGCTGCTACACAATCGGTACCGAGTACGAGATTAACGCCCTTAGCCTTAGCCTTTTCGATAATTTCGAGTGCGAGATCGAGCTTATCGTCTTCGCAGATAGAAACGCCAATCTGACCACCGTTAGCCTTAGCGAACGTGTAAGTCATGCCACCGCAAAGAATGAGGTTATCAACCTTATCCATGAGGTTTTCGATGATACCAATCTTGGTAGAAACCTTTGAACCACCCATGATGGCCGTAAAGGGGTGCTTAATGTTGTTGAGTACGTTATCGACAGCGAGCACTTCCTTCTCCATGAGGTAACCAAGCATTTTATGGTCTGCATCGAAGCTATCAGCGATTACAGCAGTAGATGCGTGCTTGCGGTGAGCAGTTCCGAAAGCATCGTTGATATAGATGTCAGCATAAGATGCGAGCGTCTGAGCGAATTGCTTCTGACTCTCTTTCATAGCCTTCTTAGCCTCTTCGTATGCGGGGTCAGCCTTATCGATACCTACAGGCTTGCCCTCTTCTTCGGGGTAGAAGCGAAGATTCTCCAGGAGAAGCACGTCGCCAGGGTTCAGAGCGGCTGCAGCCTCTTGTGCCTTGGCACAATCAGGAGCGAATTGTACTTTCACACCTAACTTTTCGCTCACGGCATCTACAATCTGACCAAGAGAGAACTTGGGGTTTACCTTACCCTTAGGTTTGCCCATGTGACTCATAATAATCAGTGCGCCACCATCGGCAAGCACCTTCTTAAGTGTAGGAAGGGCACCACGAATACGCGTGTCGTCCGTAATATTACCGTTTTCGTCGAGAGGCACGTTGAAGTCCACGCGGACAATCACCTTCTTGCCCTTAAAATCACAAGTTTCAATCGTCATAATGAGGTTGGTATTTAAAATTGAATGTTGATTGCTTTCGTTTCAAGCCGTACTTACTTGACCGGTTGAGGGGTGTGCTTGACTGACAACGCCTGCGCTACGGCCGAATGTACGGGGTGAAAGGGGAAATACGCTGACTGTGGGAGTCCCTTCTTGAAGCTTCCTGCCCATCAAAGGTTGGATCGGCCTTGGTATTCTTTCCGAGAGCGGTTACTTTTGCACACGCTACGGCTGAAAAGTCCCTTGGCAAAGCCCACAGAGCGGGTTTTCTCTTTCTGCGTGGCAAATTTACGGAAACGCCTTGAAACAAAAAATTTTTCGTTTCGTTTTTTCCGCACGACAAGGGGCTTTGGGGCGGAACGAACGGCTGGTGCGAAGTAATGGGACGCTTTGCTTTATGAAAGCTGTGTGCTGTGACTCCTGGCAGAAGTTACTTGCCACTCCGGAAGAAGCTACTGAAACTAAGGAGAAGCTAAGGATGTACGGTCGCGGCATGCCGCGACCGTACAACACCTGCAACTCCTGGCAGAAGTACTTACCGCAGCGGAAGAAGTTATGCCAACCGATGGGGCGCGGCATGCTACGACCGTACAATCCTTGCTTCCTCCGCCCCTTCCCGTTTCGCTCCATTCACACTCTCTGCAAACCATTCAAACCACACATTTATAATTATGTCTGACGGAAATTACAATCGTAACCTCCTCCCCTACCGCCAATACCAAAGCGGACTGAAAGCGGGACGAGCCCAAATGCACACGCTGGCTATTCGTGCCTTTCGCCAATGGCTGACGGAACAGGGCTACACGGAAGCGCAACTCCACGAAGCGGAGTTACACTACCGCCAATTGCTCGAAGAGATTACACCGCAGTAGGTTCGGCAACTTCATCGGTCACTGAACATACAAACGAGGTGTGCTCCTGACGAAAGAGGCAATCTGGAAGAGGTTGCCTCTTTTTTAATTGTTCAACAAATCTGTTGGGCAAACGATGCAAAGGGATTAAAAAGCATGACTATAAGCTTGGAACCATGGACAATTGGCTTGCCAAACGAAAGAACGGAGCGGATAAACTGTACCAGGATTTTCCTTGAGAACAAAATAAGGGCTGTGCGTAAATAGAAGATGATTTTACATTGGAAAATGAGATTAGATTCTAAATATAGAATCGTTTTCCATGAGGGAATGAGATTATATTTAGAATAGAAGACTATTTTCCATGGAGGAATGATGTTCTATTTAGAATAGAAGACCATTTCCTCTAAGAAAACAAAGTACTATTCATAATAGGAGACTATTTTCCATAGGGAAATTACCTTCTACTCAGCAGCATAATCTATTTCTCAATAGAAAATAATACGTGATTGAGCTACAAAACCTGTTTTTCGAGAAAATAAGGGCATCGTATGCTGAACAAGAAGTGAAGAAATCGTTTTCTAATGTATCTTTGCGTAAACAGAAAGGCATTCCCGGCACTTGAAAGCCTTGGAGACGGGCTCAGCTTGAAGTTTTTTCGACTGAAAAGCTTCGGCTGGACGCCTTAACCGAAGGGGACACTACGGTGAACGAAGGGGAAGAAATGCCTGGCTGCAACTAACGGAAACAAACGGTTTCTGCTTTACTTACTAACGGCATTCCGTTACGCCGATACACGGAATGCGACTCAACCCAACCGAAACCATGCATACTTTATTGACTCCTCTTTATGCCAGTAGCAAGTTTCACATGACCAATGGACTGCACTACAACTTTATGTCGCTGATTCTTCAGACTTTACAGGGCTATGCTACCCCATCGACGGTCTACCAGGAAAAAGTTGCGGCGTTGGCGGCTGCGCTGAAGGAAGAAAACGCCCAAATCGGGGTGCCGAGAAAAAGCGAACAGACGGCATTGCTGTGGAATGCGGTGGAGGCGTGTAACACGCTCTACACGCACTTGCGGCAGATTGTCAGAGGCTATGCGGGCATTCCTTTGTTAGAACAACACGTGGTTGCAACCCAACTGAAGGCTGTATTTGACCAATTTCCGCTGAATGTCAAGTGGAAAATGGGGCAACGCATGGGCAGTTTGACGAAACTAATGGGGCAATTGCAAGCGGAACCGGCACAGTCGTGGTTGTGCGAAATGGGACTGGAAAAGGTGGTCGAAGAGATGGCTGCGCGACACCGCGAAGCGCAACGGGCTTTGCTTGACCGCAACCGCGAGGTGAGCAAACGAACGCCCGCGGGATTGCAAAAGGCACGCAAAGTGACGGACGCGGCTTATGATGAATGTGTCGAGGTGGTACAGGCTCTCTACACGACACAGCCCGACGAGGAACTCTTGCAACTCATTCAAAGCTGTAACCGACAGATTGACCACGCTTTGACGGAAATGGCTGGCAGAAAAACGGCGGACTGCCGGGTGGTTGCTGACGAAGCGGAGGCTCTCCGTGCGAGCGCAGAAGGTACGGAAGATGCCACAGAAAGCAAGGAGGTACAATAAAGGGAGAAGAGCATACGCCACACCACGCACCAACGCAGACTCAACTACACAGCTGACGGACTGCGACCCGAAGACACTGTGCATTGCACTTCCCCTGACTGACGTACAGGCACAAAAAAAAGAGAGCATCCGCAAACCGAAAGGGTTGACGAATGTCCTCTACCACCATCGTACGCCTGCCCTCGGGCAGACGTATGCTTTACCATGTGAGTAAAGTAATTACTTCAAAGCGACCAGGATGTCCTTCTCAACTTCCTTTATCGCTACTTTGTCTTCACGAAGCAACCAACCGAGCGCAAGATACAGGTCTTTCTCTGCACGTACCTTGATTGCCTTCTTCAATGCTTTGCCTGTGAGTTCACCACCCTCATTGAGAGCTTCCCACACTTTACCGGCAAGTTCGCCAGCCTTTTCTTCAAACATAATTACTTGTAATTTAGTTAGTCATTGGGTCGCTGTACTCCACATTAGAGCCTTTGACGGCTGCAAAGGTACATTTTTTTTGGTGACGAAACACTCTTTAAGTCTGAAATTCAGCCAAAAGGCTGGACTTAGGCTGGGTTTCGACACAGGCAACTCCTCTGCTTGAGTCAAAAGTGATAACTTCGCAGTCTAACCCGACGATATGCGCTGACTATGTTCTCTCTACTTATTCCGACTTACAACTTTGACTGTACGCAACTGGTCACGAACCTGGCACAACAGTGCGCGGCACTGAAAGAACGGGATTCGAACTTTGACTTTGAAATCATTGTGGGCGATGACGGGTCTACGGACGAACGCACGAAGGAGGTCAACCGACGCATCAACCACCTGCCGGGCTGTACCTTTTGGGAAAGTCCGCACAACCTGGGACGGAGCAGGCTGCGCAATGCGCTCATTGAGCAAAGCCGGTTTCCGTACCTCTTGCTGATGGATGCTGATGCGGCGGTATGTACGCCTGACTTTGTGGCACGCTATTGGGAAATGCGCCAAGCGGCCGATGTGGTCAATGGCTCCCTGCGTAACCTCGACTCACCTTGTCCCCGTGGCTGCGAACTGCGCTACTGCTACGAGCAGGCGGCGGAACGGCAACGGGCACAGGCGGACCACTTTCGCGACAACCCCTTTCTGCACTTCACGGCCTTCAACGTACTGATTAACCGGCAACGGTTGGGAGCTTTGCGCTTCGACCCGCGCTGCAGGGAGTATGGTTATGAAGATGCACTGCTCGGGCTGGTCATGAAGGAACAGGGACTGACGCTCGTACACATTGACAATCCGCTTATCCATACGGGCCTTGACACGAGTCGGGAGTTTCTGATGAAGACGGAGGCGGCGATGCGCACGCTGACCCGACTGACGGGCACCATGCAGGAAGCCAACGGGGTGGCTCGACTCTACGACCGGCTGGCTAAGTGGCATTTGGCAGGCGTACTGCGCGGAGTATTCTGCCTCGTAAGGCCCTTGCTCCGTCGCAACCTCTTGGGGCGGCGACCGAACTTGTTTCTGTTTCAACTTTACAAACTGGGCTATTACGCCTCGTTGCGTCCGCACCACTTACAAGGCATGCGCTGATGCCCCCTACTCACTAATTTACTGACAACCCAAGGCAGAACGAAGCGCGCAGTGACGAGGTTACGTTCTCCTTTCTTCTCCTTATTCTAACCCACATGAGTCTCAAAGTATACAAAGCCTCCGCAGGTTCGGGCAAGACGTTTAAGCTTGCCTTGGAATACATCACCCTTGCGCTGATTACGGACAACCCGAAAGCGTTTACACACATTCTCGCCGTGACTTTTACGAACAAAGCTACGGCAGAGATGAAAGAGCGCATTCTAACGCAGCTCTATAAGCTGGCAAACAACATTCCCGACAGGGATTTTCAGTCTCAACTGATGGCAACAACGGGACAAACGGCTGAAACGCTCCGGGAACGGGCGGGAAGGGTGCTCGAAACGATTGTACACGACTTTGACCACTTCCGAGTGGAGACCATTGACTCTTTCTTTCAGTCGATGCTCTCGAACTTGGCGTACGACTTGGGATTGGCACGTAATTTCCGTGTCAGCCTCGACACTAACGAAGCGATTGCACGTTCGGTGGAGCGAATGTTGCTTGCCGCAGGCGTGAAGCAACGTTCGTTGGCCAGACTGACCAAGACCATTCTGGACTACATGCAGGAGCAGATTGATGCGGACGAGGGTTGGATGATTTCGAAGGATTTGCAGAAGTTTGCCCAAATGAATCTTTTCGCGGAGGAATACCTGCAACATGAAAAGGAGATTGAAGCGGCGTTGCAGGACGAGGCGTCACTGCGCAAAGCGAAGAACAGCTTGACAAAGCTGCGTAACGAGGCGAAACAGGAGTTGGTGGAACTGGCTCGACAGGCGTTGCAGGTGTTGCAAAACTTACCCGTTGGCAGTACGCCGCGCACGTTTACGGGCTATGGCAAGTTGTTGCTCTGGATGCAAGCACTGATTGACGGAAAATGCCAGATCGGGCTGGACGACGTGGTCGATTCGAAAGGACTAAAAGATGCCTTGGAGGGTGAGCCGCTTCGGATGTTGAGTTCGAAAAAGGTACATTCACCCGAGAACCTTGCTTATGCCGAACAACTGATTGCGGCCATGAACACGTTGGAGCGTGAACGTAAGCAGAAGGCTCCCGCGCTGCTTACCTTCCAGCTGATTCTGAAAAGTTGGACTCCGCTCATGTTGTTGAGCACGATTGGCAAGGGGGTGACTGATCTTTGCGACGAAACGGGTACGTTTATGTTGGCAAAGACTACTGATCTCTTTAATAAGATGGTCAACAAGGAGGATGCCTCCTTTATTTTCGAACGAGCGGGCATCACTTTCCATCACGTGCTTATCGACGAATTTCAGGACACTTCGCGCCAGCAATGGGGCATCTTCAAGGAGTTGCTCTTGGAAAATATGGCGAACAACGAGGAGTGTATGATTGTGGGCGACGTGAAGCAAAGCATCTACCGCTGGCGAAGCGGCGACTGGAAGATTCTGAAGGACATTGCAGACGAACGCAAGCGGGTGAATCGGGCGGATGTTATCGAGATGAAGGATAATTACCGCAGTGACCGGGTCATTGTGAACTTCAACAATACCTTCTTTACAGCCATGCGCGAGGCACTCGACGAGAAAAATACGGTTGAAAAGTATGATGACCAGCACTTGATTAAGCAGATCTACGAGGACGTGGAGCAAATTCCGCATAAAGAAAAGGAACAAGGCTTTGTCCGGCTGGCTTTTACGAAAGAGAAGAGCATGACAAACGAGGTCATGAACGATCTCTATCGACAGATTGTGAGACTACACGAGGATTTCCACGTGGGGTATAACGAGATGATGATCATCGTGCGTAAAAACAGCGAAGGTGCGGATCTTGTCAATTACTTCTCGACAAATTTTCCGGACATTCCTGTCTCTTCAAACGAGGCATTCTTTCTCGACGCTTCGACCAGTGTCAATCTGATTATTGCCGCCATGCGTTATTTGACGATTGACGAGGAGCTGTTGAAGGGCAAGGGGCAGAAACAGGCTTTCAACCAAACCTGTGTGGCTGAAGTATACTGCCGACAGACTTTGCTATGGCTTTGGGGCGACACGCCCGAGGCGAAACTGCGCACGGAGCAAATGATGCAGACGTTGCACGAGAAGAAACAGCAATGGAGCAACTTACCGCTCTACGAACTGTGTAAACAACTGATGCGCCTCTTCGAATTGCCCGAGGCGGAAAAGGGAGGCGAAGCAGACGGCATCGGGCAGTCGGCTTATCTCTTCTCATTCTTGGACTATGTATTGGAGTATCTCAACGAACACGCTTCGGACGTGCCTGCTTTCTTGGACTATTGGGACCAAACTTTGCACAAAAAGCAGGTGATGATGAACGAGGGCGACGCCATACAGATTCTCACGGTGCACAAGTCGAAGGGGCTCGAAAAGCATACGGTGTTTGTGCCGTTCTGCAACTGGGCGATGGAGAAGGTATATGATGATGACAACCTGTGGTGTGTGACGAAAGGATTGCCTGAGCCTCTCAACGCGCTACCAGCTTATCCGATTAACAGTCACACGAAAAATGGCATTCAGGAATCGGTGTTTGCTGCCAATTATAATGCTGAAATACTGATGAAACGCATTGATGCATTCAATGAACTCTATGTCGCGTTTACCCGACCACGCCATAATCTCTTCGTCTGGAATTTCCAACCGGGAAAGGACTCGAAAAAGTCAATCTACCCGCTTATCAAGGAGTTCGTGAACCCTGGTTCGCTGCTCAACGAAGAGGAGAAACCGAAGCAGACGAGAAAAAAGAAAGGGGAACCCGAGGAACCCGAAGCGATTGAGGAGGTTTGGGAGGAAAAGTTATTCGGTAACAGTCCCGTTGAAGGCGACCGGCCGGCTCATCAAGAGGAGGACGCGGCGACGGAAGTCTATCGTCCCGAAACGCCCTTTGACACGGAGCACACGCCGAAGCTGGAGATACACTTGCAACGCATTGCCCAGCTGGCTGACTTCCAACAGTCGAACCGCGCAAAGGAGTTTATTGCCGAAAAGATGGCAGAGGTACAGGCTGAAACGGATCCTGACTTCGACGAGTTGCTGCAGTCAGAGATACAAGCCAAACAACAGAAGCAACAGGAATACATTGACGAGGGCAAACTCATTCACAAGCTGTTTTCGTACATCCGCACGGCTGACGACATCGAAACGGCGGGCAAACGTTTGTGGAATGAGGCTTGCATCTCTGACCCGAAGAAGCTGAAAAGGCTCTGTGACTTGGTGCGCAAGCGCATCACGCAACCTAACATTGCTCCGTGGTTTACGCCCGACTGGCAGGTATTCGCTGAGTGTAGTCTGCTTCTGCCACAACCCGACGGTTCGTTTCGCGAGTTACGTCCCGACCGCGTCATGACACGTAAAGGCGAAACGGTGGTCATTGACTACAAATTTGGAGCCTTCCGTCCCGAACACGAGGAACAAGTGCGGGCGTACATGCGGGTCTTGACGCAAATGAACTACCCCAACGTGCGCGGCTATTTGTTCTACGGCTACAAGGGACAAGTTTGTGAGGTGGTACAAGGATAGGTCGTCAGAAAAAAGAGGCTTATGAAGAAAGGGGGAGGTGAACGGTAATACATCCGTTCACCTCCCCCTTATTGTCATCACATGACTTTAGGCTGAAATCTTTGCTTCTCGTCGAAAACGACTGTCAATCGGGCTGCTTTTATTCCTTCTCCTCCGTCAGCCTCAACATCTCGTCACGCAATTGGGCGGCAAGAATGAAGTCGAAGCGGGAAGCGGCAGCCTTCATTTCCTTCTGCAGACGCTGTATGTGTTCCTCCTTCGTTTCTTTGGGCTTTGCCTGGTAGCGGGCCGGAGCTTCTGCGGCTTGACTATGGTTGGCAGAAGCGGCAGAGGCCGTTTGAAAGGAAGTACCATAGTCTGAAGCGGCGGGACGCTGAGAAGCGGTGGCAGCAGTGGCTTCGCCTTCCTTGCGATTCATCCCTGCAAGGACATTGCTATCTAAGGACTTGACAACCTGGCGAGGCGTGATGTGATTGGCCTCATTGTAAGCAAGTTGCTTCATACGGCGGCGGTTGGTTTCGTCAATGGTTTGCTGCATAGACTGGGTAATCTCTTTGGCATACATAATGACGCGTCCGTTAACGTTACGCGCGGCACGGCCGGCGGTCTGGGTCAACGAACGAGTGGAACGCAAGAAGCCTTCCTTGTCTGCGTCGAGAATGGCAACCAAGGCTACTTCGGGCAAGTCGAGTCCTTCACGCAACAGATTGACACCCACCAGGACATGGTAGATGCCCCGACGCAAATCTTCCATGATCTGGACGCGGTCGAGGGTATCGACGTCGCTATGAATGTAAGCTGTCGAGACTTGATGTTGTACCAAGTAGTCTGTCAACTCCTCTGCCATGCGTTTGGTAAGGGTTGTAACCAATACACGCTCGTCTCGTTCGCAGGCTTTGCGTATTTCTTCCATTAAGTCGTCTACCGGATAGTCGGTATCACGCACTTCGATGGGAGGATCGAGCAACCCGGTGGGACGGATGACCTGATCGACAATGACTCCCCCACTCTCTTCGAGCTCATATTCGGCTGGTGTTGCACTGATATAGATTACTTGCTTCGCCATTTCATGGAATTCCTCGAACTTCAACGGGCGGTTGTCGAGAGCGGCGGGCAATCGGAAACCGTAATTGACCAACGCTTCCTTACGAGAGCGGTCTCCGCCATACATGGCTCGTATCTGGGGAATGGTGACGTGGCTTTCGTCAATCACTATCAGGAAATCGTCGGGGAAAAAGTCGAGCAGGCAGAAGGGACGGGTGCCGGGTTCACGACCATCGAAGTAGCGTGAATAGTTTTCAATACCCGAACAGTGACCCAATTCGCGAATCATTTCGATGTCATACTCCACACGTTCCTTCAGACGTTTGGCCTCCAGCGTTTTGCCCATCTCTTCGAAAAGGGCTACCTGTTCTACCAAGTCGTCCTGCATCTTGCGAATGGCGATTTCCTGGGTCTCTTTCGATGTCAGGAAGAGGTTGGCAGGGTATATCTTATATTCGTCGTAGGTATTGAGGCGCATTCCGCTCAAAGCATCAATCTCCTCAATGCCGTCAATCTCGTCATCCCAAAAGGTTATACGGATGATTTCGTCTGCATAGGCCAGATAAATGTCTACCGTATCGCCCTTTACACGGAAATTGCCTGCTCGCGGCGCAACATCATTTCTTGAATAAAGACAATCGACCAAACGGTTGAGCAAGGTATTGACTGCTAAAGTTGCACCGACCTTTACCTCTATCAGATTTTCATAAAAAGCTGCCGGATTACCCATACCGTAGATACAGGATACAGACGACACGACAATCACATCGTTGCGCCCGGAAAGGAGTGACGAGGTTGCGGCAAGCCGAAGCTTGTCGATGTCTTCGTTGATGGCCAGATCTTTCTCAATATAGGTGTCGGTGGAAGCTATGTAAGCTTCGGGCTGGTAATAATCGTAGTAGGAGACATAATATTCGACCGCATTCTCGGGGAAGAAACCTTTGAACTCGGAATAAAGCTGTGCTGCCAAGGTCTTATTATGACTCAGCACCAAAGTGGGTTTGTTAAGCTGAGCAATGACATTTGCAACGGTAAAAGTCTTTCCTGATCCGGTTACACCCAGCAGAACTTGGGCAGGTACACCCTCTTGCGCTCCGGACGTTAACTGCCGGATGGCTTCGGGTTGGTCGCCCATGGGCTGATAAGATGAATGGAGCTTGAATTTTTTCATGACGCAAAATTAGGGAAATAACCCAGGAGAAGCGTATCTTCTTCGCACGATTCAAGAGACTTGAGGAGTAGGTACAAAAAAAAAATTGATTGTCTCACGACAACCAATCTTTTACTAACCTTAA
>OKYF01000229.1_pt1 | contig 17623 bp, 13 predicted proteins | sample 1609081 | NCBI WGS metagenome assembly OKYF01 (sample SAMN02675048, study PRJEB24791) | human gut metagenome, SKBSTL034 | isolation source: stool | host: Homo sapiens | place: USA | reverse complement strand
GAGGAAGCAGAATGGAACAAAATGTCCCATTGGTCAGAAGATTTTCGGAGCTGGAGCCATATCAGGAGGCATATACTCTCGTCTGCTCTCTGGAGCCGACAGGGGTGGGCTGCTGGCTGAGTGTGAGCCGGACGATGGCAAGGGACGGCTCGGCGGACGCCGCCCGTGCATGGGTCCCGGCCCCACAGGAAGAATGTGCGCGGCTGCTGCGATTTTTATACGAGAATTCCGTCCAGCCGGAGCTGTGGCGGGATGCCATTTCCAACTGGTATCCACAGACAGCGGCGGCAGAAGTCCTGCGGGAAGGGGGCGCGTCGTGTGAGCTTTGAGGAACAACAGGAAGCTGTCTGGCGCGTCGCTCTGGCCAGCTATGACCCGCGGGAGATGCGGGTCTGGATGCGCTATCTTGAGGAGTGCAACCCGGCCATCCGCTGCACCGGCTACCGCACCAGCCAGACGCTGCTGCGTCGGCTCGAGCAGGGCGATGTGGATGTTCTTGTGCTGGGCGGCAGGCTCGAGGATGTGGACAGCATCCAGTTCCTGCCCCGGCTGCGGGGTCTGGCCCGCAAGCCTCTGGTGCTTCTGCGGGACGACGGACGGAATGAGAAGGCCGCCGTGGAGAGCCTGAGTCAGGAGGATGCATGTTACCTCATCCGTCAGGCCACACTGGAGGATATGCTGCGGGAGCTGCGTGCCCCGGCCCACAGCCCGGCGGAGAGTCTGGAAAAGCGCTGCGAGCGCATCTACCGCAGCTGGGGCCTGAACACCAGCGACGCCAACAAGCGCTACCTGACCGGTGCCGTCCGGGTGATGATGGCTTCCGACCATCGTCTGGCCATCCGCAAGGAGATCCTCGGGGCGGTGGCGCAGGAGCATCACCTGACCATCGCGGCGGTGGACAGTGCGCTCCGGCGGCTGCTGGATACGCTGGACGCGACCGGCACGCAGGCATGGCTGGATTTTCGGAAAGAGTATGGCCTGGAGCGCAAGCGGGTGACCATCGGCCGCCTGATCTATGCGCTGGAAAGTAAACTGAGTCAGCAGGAAGGCTGACCACACGACGCGGAGGTAGAGCAGAATGCGCAGGCGAAACGATGGAGCAGGCAGCTCCCCCCAAGGGGAGTTTGAGGATGTGTGCTTTCATGCCCTCGGCATCATCGACCAGAACCGGGAATATCTTCAGATGCATCTGCTGGCGTCGGCCGACCTGCCCACCCGGCAGGCGCTTTCGGACATCCAGATAGAGTCTGCCCGGGTGAGCCGCACCGTACACAACGCCATGCTGCTCTATCGGCTGGAAAATGGAGAGCCGTGCGAACTGCAGCCCTTCGATGTGAGCGAGCTGCTGGAAAAGGCAGAACGGATGGCCCCGGACATCGAGAAGTCCTTGGAGATCCAGCTCATGACCGAGCGGGAGGGCGTGGGGCACTGCGTCGTCATGGGAGCACCCGACGAGGCAGAGCAGCTGCTGCTCCACCTCATCTCCAACGCCCTGTGCGCCTGCGACCCGGGCGGAAGGGTCTGGGTGAGCCTGAAGCAGAAAAAGACCGGCGTCGTGCTCCGGGTGGAGGATGACGGCTGCGGCCTGATGGAAGAAGACCCCATCGAGAACAACCGGCGCTTCCTCAGCGGCGCGAAGCTGGGCCTGCGTATTTGCAGGCTCATCTGCCGCCGCGCCGGCTGGAAGCTGACCCTGACCGCCCGCCCCGGCGGCGGCACCCGGGCGCAGGTGGCGTTCCCGCTGGCCTCCGGCGAGGCCATCCCGCCGGAACTGGTGCTGCACTCCGGTGAGGGAGAGGCCATCCGGGCGGCGCGATTCGCCAACCGGGCAGCGCAGGAGATCCTCCTGCTGCGGAGATACTGAACGAAAAAAGGCATCTGTACTGCTGCCGGTAGGGCAGAGGACAGATGCCTTTTGCGCTGTGCGGGAGAGTGGGAGGGTAGCGCTGCAAAATTGACGGACGGTAAAGAATCTTAGCAGAAACGGCGAAAAATCCCCAGAAAAGTTTGCAGATTTAACAAAATGTTTAACTTTAGAAGAAGAATTTACTGTTTTTAAGGTGTAAAATAATCCCGAATGATTGATTGTCGGACAGATTTGGACTATAATATCTGTGTATGCGGGTCAAGTATTTGATTCGTTAGCAAACAACTTCTGCCCGGGCAGGAACGCTTTGCGCGCAGAGGGAGAGTGCATTGTCCTTCAGGAGGAAAAACAACTGTGAGAGTAGGTCTTGACATCGGCAGCACTACCATCAAGTGCGTGGTGCTGGATGAAAACGATACCCTTTTATATTCGACATATGAGCGCCACTACAGCCATATTCTGGAGAAGGCGCAGGAGCTGCTGCGCCGCATCGACGCAGAGCAGCTGCACGGCCAGAAAGCGCTGCTCAGCATCTCCGGTTCGGCAGGCATGGGTCTGGCCGACAGCTGCGGCGTGCCCTTTGTGCAGGAGGTGTTCTCCACCCGGGTGGCGGTCAAAAAGTTCGTCCCGGCGACGGACTGCGTCATCGAGCTGGGCGGTGAGGATGCGAAGATCCTGTTCCTGACCAACGGCACCGAAGTCCGGATGAACGGCAGCTGTGCCGGCGGTACGGGCGCTTTTATCGACCAGATGGCGACCCTGCTCAAGATGAGCGCAGATGAGATGAACAAGGCGGCGGAACAGGCCACCCGTACATACACCATCGCCTCCCGCTGCGGCGTCTTTGCCAAGAGCGACGTGCAGCCCCTCATCAATCAGGGCGCGAGGACCGAGGACGTCGCCGCCAGCATCTACAAGGCCGTGGTCAACCAGACCATCGCCGGTCTGGCGCAGGGCCGACCCATTCAGGGCAACATCCTCTATCTGGGCGGGCCGCTGACCTTCAGCACCGTGCTGCGCAAGAGCTTCGATGAGGCACTGGGCGTCACCGGCACCTGCCCCGAGCATAGCCTGCTCTATGTCGCGCTGGGCGCTGCCCTCTACGCCGACAAGGAGTTCGTCCTGTCGGACGTGGCCGCCGCGCTGGACGAGTACGCCGCTACGGCCACCTATGCCAGCGAGCCGCCGCTGTTCGCCAGCAAGGAGGAGTATGAGGCTTTCCACGCCCGCCATATGTCCCACAGCGTGCCCCGGGTGGCATTCAGCGCCCAGTGCGGCCCGGTGCATATCGGCATCGACTCCGGCTCCACCACCGTCAAGCTGGTGGTGGTGGACGAGAAGAGCCAGATCCTTTACACCAACTATCAACCGAACCTCGGCAACCCGCTGCCCCTCATCCGGGAGCAGCTGCTGAAGCTCTATAAAGAGCACCCCGGCCTCAAGGTGGCCAGCGTGACCACCACCGGCTACGGCGAAGAGCTGGTGAAAAACGCATTCCGCTGTGACTTCGGCCTCGTGGAGACGGTGGCCCACTTCACGGCGGCGAAATACTTCATGCCGGACGTGGATTTCATCATCGACATCGGCGGTCAGGACATGAAGTGCTTCAAGATCGAGGACGGTGCCATCAGCAACATCTTCCTGAACGAGGCGTGCTCCTCCGGCTGCGGCAGCTTTTTGCAGACCTTTGCACAGGCGCTGGGCTACGACGTCAAGGAGTTTGCGGCTCTCGGCCTCTTTGCCGACCGTCCTGTGGATCTCGGCAGCCGCTGCACCGTGTTCATGAACAGCTCGGTCAAGCAGGCCCAGAAGGATGGCGCATCCATCGAGAACATCTCGGCGGGCCTGTCCATCAGCGTCGTCAAGAATGCGCTGTATAAGGTCATCCGCGCCTCCAGCCCTGAGGAGCTGGGCCGGAAGATCGTCGTGCAGGGCGGCACCTTCTACAACGAAGCCGTCCTCCGCGCCTTCGAGAAGGAGATGGGCGTCGAGGTCATCCGCCCCGACATCGCCGGCCTGATGGGCGCTTACGGCGCGGCCCTCTTCGGCCTGCGCCAGTGCCGCAAGAACGGCCAGACCGCCTCTGCCATGATGAGCGAGGAGGAGCTGGAACGCTTCGACCAGAAGGTGGTCAGCGTCAAGTGCGGCGGCTGCGGCAACCACTGCCAGCTCACCGTCAACACCTTCGCCGACGGCCGCAAGTTCATCTCCGGCAACCGCTGCGATAAGCCCGTCACCGGCAAGAGCGAGGACAACAGCCTCAACCTCTACGCCTACAAGCAGCAGCTTCTGGCAGGCTATAAGCCTGTGCCCGGTAAGCGCGGCTCCATCGGCATCCCGCTCTGCCTGAATATGTACGAGCTGCTGCCCTTCTGGCACGCTTTCTGGACAAAGCTGGGCTTTGCCGTCCACACCAGCCCGGTGTCCAGCCGCGGCCTCTATCTGGCCGGTCAGGCCACCATCCCCAGTGACACCGCCTGTTTCCCGGCCAAGCTCAGCCACGGCCACATCAAGGCCCTGACCCAGATGCATCTGGATGCCATCTTCTACCCCTGCCTGACCTACAACATCGACGAGGGGCTGGGCGACAACCACTACAACTGCCCCGTCGTGGCCTACTACCCCGAGGTGCTGGCCGGGAACTGCCCCGAGCTGGAGGGCCAGAAGTTCATCTACGACTACGTCGGCATCCACCGTCCGAAGGACTTCGTCCATAAGATGGCGAAGGAGATCCTGCCCAAGTATTTCGGCGGCATCTCCGAGAAGGAGGTACAGGAGGCTGCCAACGCCGCCTACGCCGAGTACGAGGCCCATATGGCACAGATCCGGGTCAAGGGCAGCGAGATCATCGACGAAGCCCGCCGTCAGGGCAGGCGCATCATCGTGCTGGCCGGGCGTCCCTACCATGTGGACCCGGAGGTCAACCACGGCATCGACCACCTCATCACCCGCCACGGCGCGGCGGTCGTCACCGAGGACAGCATCTCCAACCGGGTGGAGAAGTTCCCCACCAGCGTGCTGAACCAGTGGACCTACCACAGCCGCCTCTATGCTGCCGCCAAGTACTGCACCACCCAGAAGGATATGGACCTTGTGCAGCTGGTGTCCTTCGGCTGCGGCGTGGACGCCATCACCACCGATGAGACCCGCGAGATCTTACAGGAGGGCGGCAAGCTCTACACCCAGCTCAAGATCGATGAGATCACCAATCTGGGCGCGGTCAATATCCGCCTGCGCAGCCTGTTCGCCGCGCTGGACGAGCGGGACGAAGATAAGAAGTAACCTCATAGGAGGAACCTATGGAATACAATTACCCTAAATTCACCCCGGAGATGAAGAAGACCCACACCATCCTCATCCCCAACATGGCCATCACCCAGTTCCGTCTGCTGGGATACGCCCTGCGCTACGACGGCTACAAGTGCGAGATACTGGGCAACTGCGGCAGCGCTGTGGCGCAGCTGGGCCTGAAATACGTCCACAACGACACCTGCTATCCGGCGCTGCTGGTCATCGGCCAGTTCCTCGATGCGCTGAACAGCGGCAAATATGACCTCGAGCATACGGCCCTGCTCATCACCCAGACGGGCGGCGGCTGCCGTGCCTCCAACTACATCCATCTGCTCCGCAAGGCGCTGGTCAAGGCAGGCTACCCCAATATCCCGGTGGCCAGCCTCAACTTCTCGGGCCTCGAGAAGGACAGCGGCTTCCAGATGACCCTGCCGCTGGCCCGCCGTGCCATCGCCAGCGTCTTCTACGGCGATATGCTCTGCGCCCTCCGCAATCAGGTGGCCCCCTACGAGAACGAGAAGGGCGCTGCCGACAGGATGGTAGACCTCTGGGTGGAGCGTCTGGGCCGGGTGCTGCTGGCGGGCAAGGGCTTCACCTCCCGCGAGATGAAGCACACCTTCCCCCTCATCGCCAAGGACTTCGCCTCCATCCCCGTCACCCGCGTGCCGAAGGTCAAGGTGGGCGTCGTGGGCGAGATCTACGTCAAGTACAGCCCGCTGGGCAACAACGATCTGCAGAAGTTCCTCGAAAGTCAGGACTGCGAGGTCAACTTCCCGGGCCTGATGGGCTTTGTGCAGTACTGCATCTTCAACATGGGCGAGGATCACGTCCTCTACGGCGGCAAGCTGGCCATGAAGATGGGCACCGACCAGCTGCTCAACTGGCTGGACAGCGTGGAGCGCTCCATGCTCAAAGCGGAATCGGAGGCCGGATTCTACGCCCCCGGCCCTTTCAAGGAGCTGGTGGAAAAGCCCGAGGGGGTCATCTCTCTGGGCGCGAAGATGGGCGAGGGCTGGCTGCTGACCGCCGAGATGATCGAGCTGGTGCAGGGCGGCTACGGCAATATCGTCTGCGCCCAGCCCTTCGGCTGCCTGCCGAACCACATCGTGGGCAAGGGCATGGTGAATAAGATCCGCGCCCTGTACCCCAGCGCCAACATCACCCCCATCGACTACGACCCCAGCGCCACCAAGGTCAATCAGGAGAACCGCATCAAGCTGATGCTGGCGGTGGCAAAGGAGCGTCTGAACGCCCCCGCTGCGCCGAAGCCCCTGACGGCTGAGGAGATCGCGGGCGGTGCGCCCAGCCTCTCCCACGTCTGAAAAGTGTCCCGAGCAAAAGAAAGAGCCGCTCTGTACTGCGAAAAACGGTACAGAGCGGCTTTTGTCATGCGCAGAGGCGCTTACAGCTTGTGGTACTTGCGGTCCTCCTGCTCATAGGCAGGCTCGCAGGTGAGGTACATCCCCAGACGCTTGAGGGTGTCGGTGTCCACACTGGACAGGATGACGGTGGAGTGCATATCGCAGCCCTTGAGCTTGGAGAGCTGCCGCAGCGCGATGGCGGCAGTCTCATTCTCGGCGGCAGAGCTGGACAGCGCGATGAGGATCTCATCGGTGTGCAGGCGGGGGTTGCGGCTGCCGAGGTAGTTGGTCTTGAGGGTCTGGATCGGCTCGATGGCACGGGCGGAGACGAGGTCGATCTCCTGATCGATGCCGGCCAGCTTCTTGAGGGCGTTCAGGAGGGCAGAGGAGGCCGCGCCCAGCAGGGGGCCGGTCTTGCCGGTGACGACGGTGCCGTCCGGCAGCTCGATGGCGGCGGCGGGCGCGCCGTCGGTGCGCTCGGCCACGGCATGGGCCTGCTTCTCCACCGGGCGCTCGCCGACGGCCAGACCGGCCTGATTCAGCAGCAGCTCCAGCTTGTAGCGCTCGGTCTCCTTGACCGTGCCGGTGATCTTCTGCTCACACAGGCACTTGAAGTAACGGCGCAGGATCTCCTTGCGGGATGCTTCGCGGCAGACCGCATCGTCCACGATGCAGTTGCCTGCCATGTTCACGCCCATGTCGGTGGGGGACTTGTAGGGGCTTTTGCCTGCGATCAGCTCGAACATCGCATTGACCACCGGGAAGATCTCGATGTCGCGGTTGTAGTTGACGGTGGTGACGCCGTAGGCCTCCAGATGGAAGGGGTCGATCATGTTCACGTCGTTCAGGTCGGCGGTAGCGGCCTCATAGGCGAGGTTGACCGGGTGCTTGAGGGGCAGGTTCCAGATGGGGAAGGTCTCGAACTTGGCGTAGCCCGCCTTGATGCCCCGCTTGTGCTCATGGTAGAGCTGGGACAGGCAGGTGGCCATCTTACCGCTGCCGGGGCCGGGGGCCGTGATGACGACGAGGGGACGCTGAGTCTCGATGTAGTCGTTCTTGCCGTAGCCCTCGTCGCTGACGATGCGGGCCACATCGTTGGGGTAGCCCGGGATCTTGTAGTGGCGGAAGGTGCGCACGCCCACGCTGTTCAGCTTGTGCTCAAAGGCTTCGACTTCGGGGGCGGCGGTGTACATGGTCACGCAGACGCTGCCTACGAACAGGCCCATGCCCTGAAAAGCGTCGATGAGGCGGAGGACGTCGAGGTCGTAGGTGATGCCGTAGTCGCCGCGCACCTTGCTGCTGATGATGTCCTGTGCGCTGATGACGATGACGATCTCGGCCTGCTCCTTGAGCTGCAGCAACATCTGCAGCTTGGAGTCCGGCTCAAAGCCCGGCAGCACGCGGGAGGCGTGGTAGTCGTCGAACAGCTTGCCGCCAAACTCGAGGTAGAGCTTGTTGTCGAACTGTGCGATGCGCTCCCGGATGTGCTGGGACTGCATCTGAAGATATTTCGCGTTGTCAAAGCCTATTTTCATGGAATGCTCCTCTTCCTGTTCTTACAACTTCAACTCCGGCACCCCGGTGGTGCGGCAGGCCGGAGAGTCACACAAACACTTTATAGTATAGCATACGAGGGGCCCCGGCGCAATTATTTTTTGTGGGCTTCCATCTGTTCCAGCTGCTCCAGCTCCTCGATGTCCTCCTTGAAGAACATGAGGCAGAAGCTCACGCCCAGCAGCAGGCAGGACAGCCAGATGGCCCGGCCTGCCATGGGGAGCAGGGCCACGCTGCCGATGCCTGCGCCCAGCGCGAACAGGAAGATGATGGCGAAGTAGTGCACCGCCTTGCCGAAGGCCTTGGCGTTGCCGCCCACCAGCCACGCACAGAGAGAGTCCATGCCGCTGCGCAGGTTGCCGATGCACATGGTGCTGGCGTAGGCATAGCCGTTCACCTTGCGGAAGGCCTGCACCTGCATCGCGCAGGAGAAGGAGACGATGGAATTGGCCAGCAGGTTCAGCTCCTGCGGCAGGAAGCCCACGACGAAGAGCAGCAGGATCTCGAACAGCACCACCAGCTGACGCCAGTGGAGCCACTGCATCTCCCTCAGCTTGAGGCGGATGAACTCGGCAGCGAAGATGCCCAGCGCAAAGGCGCACAGGGGGACCAGATACCGCAGGGCCTCGCCCCACTCGCCTGCAAAGGCATGGACCGACATCAGCACGATGTTGCCGGTCTGGGCGTTGGCAAAGACCTTGCCGCGGAAGAGATAAGTATAGACGTCCTGCAGACCGCCCGAGACGGAGAGAAAAAGGGCGGTGATGAAGGCTTCGGACATCTGTCCGTGAGGTTTGAAAGACGGCATAAAAGCTTCCTCCTTATATCCAGAATAACTCCATGCCATACTATAACGCAAAATTGGCGTTTTGTCAAAAACTGTGGGATATTTTTTATCAATAATGACGATTCCGGGCGGGTATCGCAGGAGGCACGATGCTTTGCAATGCGGCGCAGACTGTGGTATAATATCGCTAACGCGATATTATAGTTTTATGCGCAGCGCCTCGCCGCTTGCTCCTGCGGAGCTGCGTGGCAACCGGCTATAATACACAGAAAACAGCATTTGCAGGAGAAGGAGGGGCTGTCTGTATGCCCAACATCATCGAGATCACGGATTTCCACGCGCCGGAGCTGGACCCCTATGCCCGGCTGACCCAGAACCAGCTGCGCAATCGCCTCGAACCGGAGAAAGGCATCTTCATCGCCGAAAGCCCGAAGGTCATCGACCGGGCGCTGGACGCAGGCTATGAGCCGGTGTCCCTGCTGATGGAGCGCCGACAGATCACCGGCCCGGCGGCGGGCATCCTGAGCCGCTGCGGCGATGCGCCGGTGTACACCGCCGATCGGGAGCTGCTGGCGGCGCTGACCGGCTTTGAACTGACCCGGGGCGTGCTCTGCGCATTCCGCCGTCCCGCGCCCCGCCCGGTGGAAGAGCTGTGCCGGGACGCCCGCCGGGTGGCGGTGCTGGAGGGCATCGTGGACTCCACCAATGTGGGGGCGATCTTCCGCTCGGCGGCGGCGCTGAACATGGACGCCGTCCTCATCAATCCCTCCTGCTGCGACCCGCTCTGCCGCCGCGCTGTCCGGGTCAGCATGGGCACGGTGTTTCAGGTGCCTTGGGGGCAGCTGGGCGACAGCCCGGCAGACTGGCCGGAGAAGGGGATGGACGTCCTCCACGCCCTTGGCTTTAAGACGGCGGCGATGGCCCTCAGCGACCGCTCGGTGAGCATCGACGACGAGCAGCTGGCCAGAGAGCCGAAGCTTGCCATCGTGCTGGGTACCGAGGGCGACGGTCTGGCCGCCAGCACCATCGCGTCCTGCGACTATACCGTGAAGATCCCCATGTCCCACGGCGTCGATTCGCTGAACGTCGCCGCCGCCAGCGCCGTAGCCTTCTGGCAGCTTGGCCGGCAGTAAAAACAAAACAGCAAGACCGGGCCGCTGCACAGCTTTTTGTGCAGCGGCCCGGTCTTATGCGTTATATCCCGTTACAGGCTGTCCAGAGCGCTGCGGGCCCGGCGGATGACCCCGGCATCGGTCTGCCAGAGCGCAAACTCCGAAAAGCCCGGCAGGCCCATGGGCACCCCCTCCCGGCGGAAGGTCATCCGGCTGTCCAGCACCCGCTTGCCTGAGAGATGGAAGGCCCGGGCCCCGGTGGCGGCGGCAAGGGCGGGCAGGTTCTCGGGGGTCACACCGGCCCCCACAAGGATCTCCAGCTCCGGCCCGGCGGCCTCTACCAGCCGCTTCAGCAGAGCTGCTCCCTCCGGGGCGCTGGGAGCCTGGCCGCTGGTAAGGATGGTGGAAAGGCCCAGAGCCCGGGCAGCCTCCAGTGCGGCAAAGGGGTCCCGGCAGACGTCAAAGGCCCGGTGGAGGGTGCAGGCCACCGGGCGGCCTGCTCTTTGGGCCGCCGCCCGGGCGGCGGCATAGATGGGCTGCAGGGCCTCCACATCCACATCCCCCTCCGGGGTCAGCACCCCGGTAACGATGCCGTCGGCCCCGGCCTCCACCAGCCGGGCGGCAGACTGGGCCATCTGGGCCAGCTCCCAGCGGTCGTAGCAGAAATCCCCAAAGCGGGGCCGCAGCAGGGCCCGCACCGGCAGGCCGGTCTCGGCTTTTACCTGCTGCAGCAGGGCCAGGCTGGGGGTGGTGCCGCCGATGACCAGATCGGCGCAGAGCTCCAGCCGGTGGGCACCGCCCTGCATGGCCGCAAGGGCGCTGGCGGTGCTGTCCACGCAAACTTCCAGAGTGTAGGGCATGGTGGTATCCTCCATGGATCATCAGCAAGACCCGCCGGCAGGAGCCGGCGGGTCGGAAGGGCAAATTATTTTACGCTTTCCAGGAAACGGACAAAAGCGGCACGGCCAGCCTCGTCCATCTTGTAGACGCCGGCGTCCTCGAGCACCTGCTCGAAGACGTGGCCGACCTCGTCCTGTACGATGCTGTGGACGTTCTCGGCGTTCAGCTCCGGGTGACGGGCGAGGATGTCCATCGCCCACTCGGCGTGCTTCTGGATGCTCTCGCCGTACTCGGCGGCGGGAGTGCGGGCCGCGAGAGCGGTCTCCACATCAGCCATCTCTGCCTTCAGGCGGCTGGGCAGGACGGCGAGACCCATGACCTCGATGAGGCCGATGTTTTCTTTTTTGATATGATGGAGCTTTGCGTGGGGGTGATAGACGCCCAGCGGATGCTCCGGCGTGGTGATGTTGTTGCGCAGCACCAGATCGAGCTGGAACCGGCCATCCCGCATCCGGGCGATGGGGGTGATGGTGTTGTGCGGCTCGCCGTCGGTCTCGGCGTAGACAAAGCAGCTCTCGTCGGTGTAGCCCCGCCATGCGGTCAGGATCTTGTCGGCCAGCTCCACGAGGCGCTCGTCATCGGCGCAGGTCAGCCGGATGCAGCTCATGGGCCAGTGGACGATGCCGGCCTCCACGTCCTCAAAGCCGGGGAAGACCCATGCCTTCTCGATGGGGGCTTTGGCCATGGCGAACTCGTAGTGGCCGCCCTGAAAGTGGTCATGGCTCAGGATGCTGCCGCCCACGATGGGCAGGTCGGCATTGCTGCCCACGAAGTAGTGGGGGAAGAGGGCCACGAAGTCCAGCAGCTTACGGAAGGTGGCACGCTCGATCTTCATGGGGGTGTGCTGGCTGTTGAAGACGATGCAGTGCTCGTTGTAGTAGACGTAGGGGCTGTACTGGAAATTCCACGCGCTGTCGTTGATGGTCAGCGGGATGATGCGGTGGTTCTCGCGGGCGGGGTGGTTCATCCGGCCCGCGTAGCCCTCGTTCTCCACGCAGAGCTGGCACTTGGGGTAGGCGCTCTGGGGGGCGAGCTTTGCCGCCGCGATGGCCTTGGGGTCCTTTTCGGGCTTCGAGAGGTTGATGGTGATGTCAAGGTCGCCGTAAGGGGTCTTGGTGACCCACTTGAGGTCCCGCTTGATGCGGTAGCGGCGGATGTAGTCGGTGTCCTGACTGAACTGGTAGAACCAGTCGGTGGCGGCCTGCGGGCCGTCCGTCTCATACCGCTCCTCAAAGTTGGCCCGCACGATGCTGGGGCGGGGGGTCAGCACGCCCATGAGCTTGGTGTCGAAGAGGTCGCGGGCCGTGGGGCTGTCGTCGCAGACGCCCCGGGCCACGGCATCGTCCACCAGCGCCTTCAGGATGCTCTCGAGGTCGGCGTAGCAGACCTCACCCTCCGGCTCGGTGAAGCTGTCGAGCTGCATGGTCATGAGGAGCTGGTTGCGGATGTAGATCTCGTCGTCGGGCAGGATAAGCCCGGTGTCCAGACCATAGTTGACGAGCTGCTGGATGGCGGTGGAGATCACAGGACAGCGCCTCCTTCCGGACGGATGGAGAGGACGTGGCAGCGGCCCTCGCCGAGGATGGCTTCCATGCCGGCCTTGAACTCGGCCAGCATCTCGACGGGCACAAAGGCCTGCACCGTACCGGCGAAGCCGCCGCCGTGGACGCGGACTGCACCCTTGCCGCCCAGCAGATGCTTTGCGGCGGCGATGGTGACGCCCACCTCCTGATGCTCCTTGTAGCCTGCGGGGATGACGTTCTGCAGGTACTCCCAGCTGCTGCGGCCCGACTCGTTCACGAGGCGGAGGAAGGTGTCGAAGTCGTCGTCGCGGAGAGCGGCCACCTGCTTTGCCACCCGGTCGTTGTCGGCGTAGATATGGAAGGCGCGGAGGACGGCCCGGTCGCCGCACTGTCTGCGGCATTCGGGCAGCTTTGCGAGGAAGGTCTCGAAGGGTACATCCCGCAGCACCTCGCCGCCGCAGACAGCGGCCACGGCGCGGCACTCGGCGGGGATGGCGGCGTACTCATCGGTCAGGTCGGCGTGGTCTGCGCCGGAGTCGAGGATGCAGAGGGCAAGGCCCGCCTTAGAGAAGTCTACGGCCACCGGCTCGACGACCGGCTTGGCGGGGCTGGCGAAGTCGATGGTGATGATGTTGCCCACGCTGGAGGCCATCTGATCCATCAGGCCGCAGGGCTTGCCGAAGTAGACGTTCTCGGCCCACTGGCCGATCTGGGCGATGACGATGGGGGAGACCTTCTCGGCCATGAAGCAGTCGTTCAGGATGACGCCGATGAGGACCTCGAAGGCGGCAGAAGAGGAGACGCCGCTGCCCTTGGGCACGTTGGAGGAGATGTAGACATCCAGACCGGTGAGCGCTGCGCCCCGCTGGGTGAAGGCGGCGCACTCGCCGCGCAGCAGGGAGGCGGTGGTATTCTCCTCCTCCTTGCGGGCCTCGAGGTCGTCGAGGTCGATGATGCACAGGTCGTAGCCCTCGCTCTGGACCCGGAGCTGGCCCTTGTCGTTGGGGGCGGCGGCAGCGATCATGTCGATGTTCACGCTGCCGGCCAGCACACGGCCATGCTGGTGGTCGGTGTGATTGCCGCCGATCTCGGTGCGGCCGGGGGCGCTGTAAAGACCGGCCTCGGCGTGGGGGCCGAAGGTCTTTTCCAGACCGTCCAGCACGGCGGCGTAGCGGGCGGCCTCGGAGGCCGTCTCGGCGGGTGCGCAGCAATACAGGGAGGCGAGGCGCGCGGCGTGGGTGCCGCCGGACAGCTCCTGCTTCCATACGGGAATGGACTTCATCATGGAATCTTCCTCCTGACAGACAGATACGTTTTACTTCCGGGTGGTGCGGGGACCACCCGCTTCTATCCCTATAGTAAAGGATTTGCCCCCAAAAAACCATGTCTTATTGTTGCATCTGAATGAAAAGTTGCAAAAAAGCCCTGCTGGGGCTGCCCGACGGGGGAGCAGAGCGAAGCTCCGGGATAAAATGCAACTGAGACAAAAGTTTTTTCGAAACCGAAAAAGCATTGTGTAACTGCACAAAAACCTCTGCCCGCTGCGCCCCGACGGAGGCGGAGGGATGATATGGAGAAAAAATAAAGGCCGCGCTCCGTCGGCAGGGCGGAACGCGGCACTTCGTTGAAAGGATATTAAGGGAAGAGAGTATGATGTCGGGCGGAGAGCAAGGGAGCAAAGCCCTCCGGCCGGAAACGCATTACTGCATCAGGCTGCACACAGCCTCGGCATAGGCGGCGGGGTCATCCACGGGCAGGCCCTCGATGAGCTGTGCCTGTGCGTAGAGCAGGGCGCTGTACTTCTTGAGCTTGTCGGTATCGCCGGCCTCCTGTGCGGCTTTCAGCACAGCAAAGACGGGGTGGTTGACATTCAGCTCCAGAACTTTGTCGCTCTTGACGCCCTCGCTGCCGGGCTGCTTGGAGAGGACTTTCTCCATCTCGATGGACAGCGGGCCGTCGGCAGACAGGCAGACGGGGTGATCCTTCAGGCGGGTGGAGACCTTGACCTCCTTGACCTTGCCGTCCAGAGCGTCCTTCATGGCGTCGAACAGGGCCTTGTTGGCGGTGTTGGCCTCCTCGGCGGCCTTCTTCTCGTCCTCGGTCTCGAGGCCGAGGTCGCCGCTGTTGACGTTCTTGAACTCCACGGTGCCGTCCTTGCCCTCGGCATCCTTGCGGGGATAGGTGCGCATGATCTGCAGGCAGAACTCGTCCACATCCTCGGTCAGCAGCAGGACATCATAGCCCTTGTCCATGACCAGCTCGGCGGCGGGCAGCTTGGCCAGACGGTCGGTGGAGTCGCCTGCGGCGAAGTAGATGTACTTCTGCTCGGCGGGCATCTTCTCGACGTACTCCTGCAGCGTGACCATCTTCTGCTCCTTGGCAGACCAGAACAGCAGCAGGTCGCGCAGAAGCTCGGCGTGCATCCCGTAGTCGGAGTAAGCGCCGAACTTCAGCTGACGGCCAAACTCCTTCCAGAAGCTCTCGTATTTTTCGCGGTCGTTGGCCAGCATGGCGTGCAGCTCGTTCTTGATCTTCTTTTCCAGCGCGTTGTGGATGAGCTTGAGCTGGCTGTCCTTCTGCAGCATCTCGCGGCTGATGTTCAGGCTCAGGTCCTGACTGTCCACGATGCCCTTGACGAAACTGAAGTAGTCGGGCAGCAGGTCGCCGCACTTCTCCATGATGAGGACGCCGGAGGCGTAGAGGGCCAGACCCTTCTCGTAGTCCTTGGTGTAGAAGTCGTAGGGGCGGTGGCTGGGCACGAAGAGCAGGGCGTTGTAGTTTGCGGTACCCTCGGTGCGGCTGACGATGACCCGGGCGGGGTCGGCGTAGTCGTTGAACTTATCCTTATAGAAGCTGGCGTACTCCTCGTCGGTGACTTCACTCTTCTGCTTCTTCCAGATGGGTACCATGCTGTTCAGGGTCTCCAGCTCGGTGTAAGTCTCCCACTCGGGCTTGTAGTCCTCGGGCTTGGGGTCGGGTTCGGGCTTCTGACGGCTCTTCTCCCGCTCCATCTGGATGGGGTAGCGGACATAGTCGCTGTACTTCTTGACGATGGCCACGATGCCATACTCGTCGAGGAAGTTGTCGTAGTGGTCGGTCTCGGTGTCGGGCTTGATGTGGAGGATGATGTCGGTGCCCGCCGTCTCCTTCTGGGCAGGCTCCAGCTCATAGCCGTCCGCACCGCTGGACTCCCACTGCCATGCCTCGTCGGAGCCGTAGGCCTTGGAGATGACCGTCACCTTGTCGGCCACCATGAAGGCGGAGTAGAAGCCGACGCCGAACTGGCCGATGATGTCGATGTTCTCGTCCTTGTTGTCCTTCTTGAAGTCGAGGGAGCCGGAGTGGGCGATGGTGCCGAGGTTCTGCTCCAGCTCCTCCTTCGTCATGCCGATGCCGTTATCGGAGATGGTAAGGGTGCGGCTGTCCTTGTCGCGGGTGAGCAGGATGCGGAAATCGCCTTTGTTCATGCCGACGGAGGGGTCGGTCAGGCTCTTATAATACAGCTTGTCGATGGCGTCCGAAGCGTTGGAGATCAGCTCGCGCAGGAAGATCTCCTTGTTGGTGTAGATGGAGTTGATCATCATGTCCATCAGCTTTTTGCTTTCGGCCTGAAATTCTTTTTTCGCCATAATACAAAACCTCTTTTTATCAGATTCAATGCCAGCACCCGGAGCAGCTGACTGCTCACGGGGACTTAGCACTCATAACTTTCGAGTGCTAATATACACCGGCGGGAAATAAAAATCAAGGGCTTTCATAAAAAGTTCAAAAAACTTTCCCGGCGGGGCGGCGTTTGGCTTTACTTTGCCCTGCCGAAGCCGTATAATGGGCCGGAGTGATCTGTATAAAAGAGGAGGAAAACGGAACGATGCAGCAGATACAGCTGGAACTTGAGGGCGGCGGGACACTGACCGTCTGCCTGCGGGCGTCGCTGGACGCCATGCCCACGGTGAAGCAGCGGCCTCTGGTGCTGGTGGTGCCCGGCGGAGGATACAGCCATGTCAGCCCCCGGGAGGGCGACCCGGTGGCCCTGCAGTTCGCAGCGGCGGGCTATCACACCGCCGTGCTGACCTACAGCGTGGGGGAAGGGGCGCGGGACTACCGGCCTCTCCGCCAGCTCAGCGAGGCGCTGGGGCTGCTGCGGCAGCACGCGGAGGAATGGCATATCCTGCCGGATAAAATAGCGGTCTGCGGCTTCTCGGCGGGCGGGCATCTGGCCCTGTCCGGCGCAGTGCTGGACATCCCGGGCGAGACGGCGCAGCAGCGGCCCGACGCGGTCATTCTGGGCTACCCGGTCATCACGGCGGGGGAGTATGCCCACCGGGGCAGCTTCGTCCAGCTGGCGGGCAGTGAGGACGCCGCCGCGCAGAGGGCCTTCGGTCTGGAGGACAAGATCACCCCCGACACACCGCCGGTCTTCGTCTGGCATACGATGGAGGACAGGACCGTCCCGGTGGAGAACACGCTGCTGCTGCTCTCGGCCCTGCGGCGGGCGGGCGTGGCCTGCGAGGCGCATCTCTTTGAGCAGGGGGGCCACGGCACCAGCATCAGCACCGCCGAGGTGGACGCCGCCGACCGGCACCGCGCCCGCTGGGTGACGCTCTGCCTCGAGTGGCTGGGGCGGACGTTCGGGTTCGACCTGCGGTGAATTGGACATTCCTACAAAAAATTCATAAATTTATGGTTGACCTGCCTAAGATTTGAGCGTATACTGGTCAGCGGAAACAAACGAGGAAGAAGGAAACGTACATGGAAAAGAAGATCTCGGTCAAAGACCTGCTGATGCAGGCATTCCTGACGGGCTGGGAGCTGTCCGACAAGAGCATCTCGCAGGACGAGTACCTCCAGAGCGCCATTCAGGTCATCGAAGTGCTGCAGGTGGAGCCGGAAAATATCTACGCCGAAGAGGGCCTCGGCCTGACCGACGGCGACGAGGTGGACCATCTGGACGACCTGCTCCGCGCCGACGGCCAGTGGCTCTATTATGGTGTGGAGGCGGAGAATTTCTTCCTCATCCAGTGGTATCCGGACGAGGCCTCCGCCAAGGCCAAGCTGGCGCAGCTCGAAGAGCTGGGCGACGGCAAGCAGTACCTCGTGGACCTGAACCTCCGGCGCTCGAACCCCACCGAGGCCGAGAACTTCGGAAATTCGAACCCGGTGCAGCTGAGAAGTTAACCTCTCAGTCTCGCTTCGCTCGACAGCTCCCCTACCGAGGGGAGCCTCTGGCG
>OKYF01000213.1_pt1 | contig 18643 bp, 10 predicted proteins | sample 1609081 | NCBI WGS metagenome assembly OKYF01 (sample SAMN02675048, study PRJEB24791) | human gut metagenome, SKBSTL034 | isolation source: stool | host: Homo sapiens | place: USA | reverse complement strand
CGAGCGCTGCTTCACTTTGTAACGGCATATACTGATATTCTTTATTTCATTAAACCATACGGGTTCGTTGTAGGTATCAAACTGCAAAATTCCTGTTCCTTTATTCTCGGAGCATGATTTTGACGACTATTCTTGAATGGGTAAACCAAGGCAGTTCGCCTAGTTCTGCTATTGCAGTTGCATTTCTAGCAGAAATGGTTATTTCCTTGATTATCTTAGATGTATTTCGCATCGTTATCTGTTTTTCTAGGCAGAAGACTACTGCCTACAAAGATAGTATTTTTTACTAATAAGACACAACAGCAGGGGCGTTTTCCTGCTTGAACATATCTAACCCTTAATTTTCCTGCGTTTGGCTTCCAGTTTGGTCTTTCTTTTCTCGGTAGCTTCAGTTTCTGTAGTTTCCTGCTTTGAAGTTGTTCTTGAAGATAAGACCTTCGGACTATCCTGTTTCTCAGTGTGAACTGGCGGAACTCCACTTGTTAATAACCTGTTCCCCAAGTCGTTGCTGTACTATCTTTGGTTGAATTGCTTGCGATATCACCTACAAAGACTGTAAACGAAGGTCTCAACACTCGGTCTGTCTCATACCAAAACCGTCATCTTTGATTAAAGTGCATGCGATGTCATCTGCTAAGACTATGAACGAACCTCTCAACACTCGGGATGCTTCCTACGGGAGCCGTAAGGGTAGGTCTCAACACTTGGGACGGCTCACACGGGAGCCGTAAAAGGTCATCCCAACACTCGTAAAGCTCCACGTGAGCATCATAAATAATGCTAGTAAGCTGTTGAGAGAATCGATTCAGTGCCCGCATGATTCTTTCCGCTAATAAGTAACCTTATCATCTGTTCTCCTATCCCAAAAATCTTCACTCCCCACAGCCCCCTAACGTTTTTCCTTCCCCAAGAATCAACGGATTGAAATTTATTTCTAACTTCGCACGGGCTTGAAAAGCCAAGCCATAAAATGCATAAACAACCAATCATCCAACATTTACTAAAGTAACATAGCTATGGAAAAGATTATCACTGATGCCAACATTGCTGAAATCATGGCAACTGGTTTACCCGTCGTTATCGACTTCTCTGCCACTTGGTGTGGTCCCTGCAAGAAAATTGCACCCATCATCGAAGAACTCGCTGGTGAATACGAAGGTCGCGTAGTGATTGGCAAGTGTGACGTAGACGAAAACGATGAGCTTACTGCAAAGTATGGTATCCGCAACGTGCCTACGGTCCTCTTCATCAAGGGCGGCGAAGTAGTTGACAAGCACGTAGGTGCTGCTGCTAAGAGCGACTTCGTACAGAAAGTTGAAGCACTCCTCTAATATTCCTTCTAACCCGATGGCAGCAATGCCTTCACACAACGTTCCGACTATGAATATTGACGAAGAACTCCTGCTCGACGCTCAGGAAGACGCACAGGCTGTGGCCTACATCAAGTCACACTTGCCCCAAGAGCTTCAGGAAAAGTACACCGAAGAAGAGCTTTATTACTTCCTCGATCTCATCTACGATTACTATGCCACGAGCGGCATCCTCGACAAGACGGCTGACAAGGACGGCTACATCGAAATCGATGCAGAAGTTATTGCTGACTACATCGCCCAAAAGGCCAAGAAAGAAGGAATGGGCGATTTTGCTGCCGAAGACCTTCTCTTTGTGGTAGAAGCTCACATGGACATGGAAGAGGACATGGAGGAATAACCTCTTTTCTCTCCTATAAAATCCTTATACGTTTCCGACAAGGCTGTTGTTAGGGTTCATCCCAACAACAACTTGGCGGAAACGTTTTTTTATGCCTTTTACTTGCAACCTGCCAAAAGTTCATCACAGTTGGGTTTAACTCGGCTTGTCGGATAAGTGAATCACTCGATAAAGCCAGGGGGAGGTGCTGGTTCATTGGCTATGGTATTAGGTGGGCACCATAACCCCCGAAGGGGTGACAGCAAATTACCACAGAAGGGAAATAGGGATATTTCGTTCGATGTGGATTCGTTTGAGCTGCCACCCCTCCGGGGTTCGATACTTATTAAAGGTCGTTATCCTTTACCTAGGGTTCCGCTTTGCTCCACCCTAGGCTAAGTCCCTGCCACCCCTTCGGGGTTCTTTTCTACGCTCTGGTTATCAAGGAAGTGAATACGTTGAGATACATTTAAAAGACTGTTTCCGTATATAAGAGAAGAAGGTGCATCGTGTAATACGACACACCTTCTTCTCTTGTGTTGGGGCTTTCGGTTGAAAAGCAGAACGATTGTGATTAATTGATTTTGTACTCCAGAGCATTTTCGCTATCCAGGAAGTCGAGCAAGCTTCGTTCCACATTCAGTTTGAATGTACGTGTTTGGAGCAGTAGGCTGACTTGCTTGGTGTGGTCGATGACCTGGAAGTAAACCTCCGTTTGACCTTGATTGCGTTCGAAGACGGAGAGCATCTCGCTGGCCAGTTGGTCTGTCAAGGCGTCTAAGCGGATGGAGATGGTAATTGACTTAATCTTTTGGTCTTTGACATCGGTGAGAAACTCCACGCGCCCGACTGATAAATCATAAGTGCCTTCCTTCCAGCGACGTTGTTCCACCTTGGCTGTGATAAAGAGCGAATTGCCCACCGAGAAGTAACCTCGGAGGCGCGCCCAGTCTTCACCAAAGAGCGGCAGCTCACCGGCACCGCTGTAGTCCTCAATCTTGACAATACCAAAAGGTTTGCCGTTGCGGGCTTGCCCCTCACGAATGTCGGTCACAATGCCACCGAAAGTAATGTCGCGGTTGGCCAGTGCGTTGAGGTCAGCCAATTCAATCATGCGCGTCGTGCAGACCTTGTCGATGATAATCTTGAAGGGGTCGAGCGGATGGCCCGAGATGTAAATACCGATGAGGTCGCGTTCGCGGTTAAGACGTTCGAGGTGCGACCATTCGGGGCAGTTGGCAGGGGGTTGAGGCTTGGCAATCTCAATGGTTTCCATCGGACCAAAGAGTGACATGGTCGTTTCGGCTTTGTCCTGTTGGTAACGGTTGCCATAGCGCACAATTTCGTCGAGGAATGTTTCGTTAGCGTCTCCCTTCGTTACATATTGTTCGCGCTTAATGTTGCCGAGGCTGTCGAAGGCACCTGCCAAGGCAAGGCTTTCGAGTGACTTCTTATTGCAGGCCGAAAGGTTGACACGTTCCACAAAGTCATAGATTGACTTGTAGACACCGTTCTGTTCGCGTTCCCTCAGAATTTCTTGTACTGCCGCTTCGCCGACCCCCTTGACTGCTCCCATACCAAAACGAATGTCGCCTTGGTGTGTCACACTGAACTTCAGCAAACTCTCGTTGACATCGGGACCCAAGGTGTGGATGCCCATGCTCTTGCATTCGTCCATCAGTTTGGAAATGGTCGAAATGTCTGCCAAGCTTCGGCTCATCACACCTGCCATGTACTGTGAGGGGAAGTTGGCCTTGAGGTAAGCTGTTTGGTAAGCAACCCACGAGTAGCACGTAGCGTGACTCTTATTAAAGGCATAGGAGGCAAAGGCTCGCCAGTCTTCCCAAATCTTTTCGAGTGCCTTCGGGTCGTGTCCGTTCTTGGTACCTCCCGCGATAAACTTCGGGTACATGTGGTTTAGTTTGTCAATGAGCTTTTTACCCATTGCCTTACGCAGGGCATCGCTCTCACCACGGGTGAAGTCTGCAATTTCGCGGGAGAGGAGCATGACTTGCTCCTGGTAGACGGTGATGCCGTAGGTGTCCTTGAGGTACTTCTCCATACACGGCAAGTCGTATGTAATCGGTTCGTCGCCGTGCTTACGTGCAATGAAGGAGGGGATGTACTGCATCGGGCCCGGACGGTAGAGGGCATTCATGGCGATGAGGTCCTCGAAGGTGGAGGGTTGGAGTTCGCGCAAGTATTTCTGCATACCCGTACTTTCGAACTGGAACGTACCGATGGTGCGGCCGTCGCAGTAGAGCTGGTAAGTCGCCGGGTCCTCGATGCTGATGTTGTCGATGTCGATGGTAACGCCCAGTGAAATGCGGATGTTCTCGATGGCCTCCTTGATGATAGAAAGTGTCTTCAGTCCGAGGAAGTCCATCTTGATGAGTCCTGTTTCCTCGATGACCTTACCTTCGTATTGTGTACAGTGAAGCTCCTCGCCTGTTTCCTTATCTTTGGCAGTCGAGACGGGCACCCAGTCGGAGATGTTGTCACGGCAGATGATGAAGCCACAGGCATGCACTCCCGTATTGCGGACATTGCCTTCAAGCATCTTGGCGTAGCGGATGGTGTCGCGCATGAGCGGGTCTGCTGAAGTTTCGGCTTCGCGCAATTCGGGAATGGCGGCAATGGCATTGTTGAGGTTCATCTTGGGCACCTTGCCGTCAGGTCCTTCGGGAAGTTTGTCGGGGATGAGCTTACAGAGGGCGTTGGAGGTCGAAATGGGGAGTTTCTGTACGCGTGCCACGTCCTTGATGGCCAGCTTCGTAGCCATCGTGCCGTAGGTGATGATGTGTGCCACATTGTCTGCTCCGTATTTTTGCGTCACCCAGTTCAATACGCGGCCACGACCATCATCGTCGAAGTCGACGTCGATATCGGGGAGTGAGATACGGTCTGGGTTCAAGAAACGCTCAAAAAGCAAGTCGTACTTGATGGGGTCGACCTGCGTAATGCCCAAGCAGTAGGCTACGGCACTACCTGCTGCCGATCCACGACCCGGCCCCACACTGACATCAAGCTCCTCGCGGGCTGCACGGATGTAGTCTTGCACAATGAGGAAGTAGCCCGGGAAACCCATGGTCTTCATGATGTGCAATTCAAACTTGATACGCTCTGCCACTTCGTCGGAGAGGGGATTGCCGTAACGCTTGTAGGCACCTTCGTAGGAAATCTTGGCAAGGTAGTCGGCTTCGAGTTTGATACGATAGAGCTTATCGAAACCGCCGAGCTTCTTAATCTTGTCCATGCCTTCCTCATCGCTGATTACCACATTGCCGTTTTCGTCGCGGGTAAACTCCTCAAAGAGGTCTTGCTCCGTAAACTTCTTCCGGTATTCCTCCTCCGTACCAAAGTCTTCGGGGATGGCGAAGTTGGGCATAATCGGTGCATGGTCGATGGAGTAGGTTTCGATTTTGTTACAGATGTCGCAGGTATTGGCTAACGCTTCTGGCAGGTCAGCAAAGACCTCGTTCATCTCTGCCTGCGTCTTAAACCATTCTTGCTTGGTATAAAGCATACGGTTGGGGTCATCGAGGTCACGGCCCGTCGAGAGGCAGATGAGGCGGTCGTGGGCTTCGGCATTCTCCTCGTCAACAAAGTGACAGTCGTTCGAGCAGATGTATTTTACCCCCGTCTTCTGAGCCAGTTCGAGAATGTGCTCATTGACTTCGACCTGGATGGGGTAGGTCTCTCGGTTTGCGCGGATGGCTGGGTCCTTCACCTCGTGGCGTTGCAATTCAAGGTAATAGTCGTCGCCAAAGACGCGCTTGAACCACAGGATGGCTTCTTCTGCCTCCTGCAATTGTCCCTTCATAATCTTCTGCGGTACCTCTCCACCCAAACAGGCAGAACAGACAATGAGTCCTTCGTGGAACTCCTCCAAGTCCTTGTGGTCGGTACGCGGACGCATGTAGAAACCATCGACCCACGAACGCGAAACCAATTTGATGAGGTTGTGGTAGCCCTGTTCGTTTTTAGCTAGTACGACCAAGTGCCAACCCGATTGGTCTACACGTTCCTTTTTCAGATTTTTATCCCTTCGGCGTGATACATACATCTCGCAACCGAAGATAGGCTTGAAGCGTGCAGCCGGTCCGTGCTTTAGCAGTGTGGCCTCACAGTCAGCAATCAGTTCGTCGATCGTCTTGCCCTCATCGGGATTGTTGCCTTCTTTATCCAACTTGGGTTGGTACGTACCGTCTTTAAGGGCGGTCAGTTTAGCTTGCGCCTCTTTGACCGCCTTTTTGGCTTTTCCGCATACCTTGTTGGTGTAGTTAAAGAATTCCTTGATGCCCATCATGTTGCCGTGGTCAGTAATCGCCATACCAGGCATACCGTCACGAATGGCTTTATCGACCAGGTTGGGGATGGACGCTTGTCCGTCAAGGATGGAGTATTGCGTGTGGACGTGCAGATGAACGTAGGGTTGCATAGGAATAATTAGAAAGAGAAGATTGAGAGAAAAAAGGGGAGGAACCAAGAGGTGAATTCGAAGGAAAGCAGGAATATCCCTACCGCTACTTTCCGGTTTCAGTCCCCCTGTTAGTCAGGTAAGACTCGCTGTGGGGAGGGTTCCGACCCGAGCAAAACTACAAAAACTAGCATAGACGGGAAAGCGTTTCTTTCTTAAAACTCCCAATCGCGAAAGAAAAGGCTGATTCCTTTGGATAGTAAGGCAAGTTTCTCTACTTTTGCAATCAGTCATTTACAAACATATTTTTATTCATAATAAATTTCTAACATCATGAGAGTTATCATCGAACCTGATTACGAGAAGTTGTCTCAATGGGCTGCTAACTACGTAGTAGACCGCATCAATGCAGCAAACCCCACGGCTGAAAAGCCCTTCGTACTTGGTTTGCCTACGGGTTCTTCTCCGCTGGGTATGTACAAGGCCCTGATTCAGGCTTACAAGGACGGTCGCGTGAGCTTCAAGAACGTGATGACCTTCAACATGGACGAGTATGTAGGTCTGCCCGAGTCTCATCCCGAGAGCTACCACTCTTTCATGGCCAATAACTTCTTCAACCATATCGACTGCCCGAAGGAAAATATCCACATCCTCAATGGTAACGCTGAAGACCTCGTAGCTGAATGCGCTCATTACGAGCAGATGATTCAGGAAGCAGGTGGTATCGACCTCTTCATTGGTGGTATCGGTCCTGACGGTCACATCGCTTTCAACGAGCCGGGTAGCTCACTCACCAGCCGTACGCGTCAGAAGACGTTGACCACGGACACGCGTGTAGCCAACTCTCGTTTCTTCGGTGGCAATCCTGACAATGTACCTGCTACGGCTGTAACGGTAGGTGTAGGTACGGTTATGTCTGCTAAGGAAGTGCTCATCCTCTGCAACGGCCACAACAAGGCTCGCGCTCTCCAAGCTGCTATCGAGGGTCCTGTAACGCAGATGTGGACTATCTCTGTTCTCCAGATGCACGAACACGGTATTATCGTTTGTGATGAGGCTGCTTGCGAAAGCATCACGCACGGTACGTACAAGTACTTCAAGGATATCGAGAAGGACAACCTCTAATCAGCTACTCTCCGCTGTGTCCCGCAATGGATGTGGGATAAGGTAAAAAGTAAATCGGTTGACAACTCCGCGAGGAGATGTCAACCGATTTTTTCATTGGGGTATATCACTGCTCACCCTTGATTTCGGGTGAGTGCTATTTTACTTGCGCATGGCTAGTGCTACACCAAACGGTTTAGAGTTTGCACAGCGCACGATATTCACAGTATTCGCAATGTTCCTTAGGCCCTCTTTTGGGGTTGGGAGGAAATTCCGTATCAGGATTGATGAGGGTAGCTACGGTTTCTATCAAGCGTTGTTCGAACTCGTCAGCAATCTGGTGGAAGTTCGTGATCTCAATGCCATCAACCGTCGTAAAGGGAGCGAAATCACGTCTGGCCAAACTCGGAATGTAGAAGAGCATGGGTTGAACGGGAGTAAGGGTCGTTTTGGTTATCATCAGCGAATAGATGAAAATCTGCATCGGGTTTTCAGGATATTTCTTTGAACCTGTAGCGACCGAAAAGAAATCATCGAACTTGTATGATGTAGCTGACGTTTTGTCCTTTCCCGTCTTATAGTCAATGACGCGGAGAACTTGCGTTCCGTCAGGAAGAATCGCTTCGTCAAATCGGTCGATATACCCCTTGAAGGTAAAGGGAACAGTGATTTCCTGATTGCCATCGAAGAAGGGAATCGGTAAGACAACCGAATGAACCGCTTCGTTATGGATGATATGTAGTTTGTCTGCTGCCGCTGATTGGTCGGTGAGGGCTCCCGTTTCGTACTGCAAGAGTTTTTTGAGGTAATTGGTGAGTGCTTCTACCGTAATCGGGGTTTGCTGAATGTTTGAGTCAGCTTGTTGGGCACATTCCACAAAGGCTTTCTTGACGATACCTTCCAGTTTGGCTCTGCAGTTTTTATCTTCCAAATATTGCTTCAGCGTAGAGGCATTGATGAAGTTGTCTTTTGCATGCAATTCCTCCGTCAGCAGTTTGTCTGCTGCTTCGTGAAAGACTGTACCGAAGTCATTGGCATTGATAATCGGGTCTTGCGTCTGAGAGCCTTTCAAGTGCATAATGTAATGGAAGTAGAACTTTCGGGGACAAGTGAAGTACACCTTGACTGCCGAGGGCGAGAGTTGCGTGAAGAGCGGTCTTCGCTTCTTTCCTTCTACCAGCGGAACGTGGAGCGGCTTCATGTCGGGGAGGTTGGGCGGAATCGGCGTGCTCACCAGGTTCATACGCTGAATGTGGAATCGGTCAAAACCTTCTACAAGGAGTGCCTGCATGAAGCGTGACATTTCCCCCTTCTGGGTACCTTCGGTAGAATTGTTGTAGACTAATCGCACGTGTTGGGCGCGTTGAATGAGTCGGTAGAAGTAGTAAGCATAGACCGACACACGGCGGTCGGGAGTGGTCAGTCCGTGCATTTTCTTTACCAAGAAGGGGATAAACGAGGTGTCGTTTCCCTTTTGAGGAAGTACGCCTTCGTTGACCGAGAGAAGAAGCAAGTTGTCAAAGTCCAGACAGCGTGTTTCGAGTACTCCCATGATTTGCAGTCCGACTGCTGGTTCGCCGTGAAAGGGAATCGACACGTTACTCATGACCTTGCGCATCAAACGACAGAGGGTGAAGCGGGTTACGTCGAGCACACTTTCACGGGGTGTCTCTGTGTCGGTCGTTCCAGTAAGTAGTTGTTGGAAGCGTTGTGTAATGGTATATGCCTGGTAGCAGGACTCCGTATAGAGTTGGTAGAGCAGTTCGCCTTCTGGGGTGCGTTGTTCCGTACCGTCTTCCCTTTTTACCTTATCCGTCAGGTCATCGATGTGTTTGGATTCGTTATCAATAACTTCAGTCAGTCGGTCTAAGAAGGTTTTGCAAGCACGAAGGCGTTGGGCCGGCGTATCTTGTCGGGTTTTAGTGCCTTGGGTCGCTTCTTTGCGGTCGTCTTCGCGCTCTGTTTCTTCCATCAGTTTGGAAATCGTGGCGAAGATAGGGGTATGCGTAAAGGGAAAACCCTTGGTGATGTTAGCTTCCTTGACATGGGCGGGCAATGCCTGGATGACGGGTTGGAGTAAGGCTTCGTTACAAAGTACCACAGCTGTGCGGCGTGCCTGGTCGGGACGATAGTTTTGGGGGTCGGTTAACCACGTACGGACACTTTCAGCCTGGATGGTTTCAGTAGAAGCACTGACAAACTCCATGCTGCGTTGTGCGCGGTCGGACTCAAAGTTACTGAACGAAACGTCGACCAAAGCATTGGGAAAATCGCTTAAGTTCTTTTCGAGGAAGAAGCCCGCCTTGGCTTCCTGAGTGCGGGAATCCTTATCATCCGGGTTGACATACCAGGTATCGTAATCCCAGTAGAACAAGCCCTTGCCGCTGTTGCGCAAGCGGGAGAAAACCGTATGTTCGGCGCGATCAATGGCATTGAATCCCACTACAGCGATGTGGCTGATATGTTCAGGCAAAGTGGCATGACCGTTTTGCCAGTTTTCAGCTACCTCGCGGAAGAGTTGTCCTTCGTAGGCCAGTCCTTCGGCTGCCAGTTCTTCGCGCAGACTTTGATAGAGTGGGAGCATGACCTTCCATAGCCGTTCGAAGTGACTGCGGAGGTGAGAGGTACTCGCCTTCTTGAAATCACCCGAGAAGCGTTTGAGCAGTTCCGCCTGTTCATCGTCCAGGCAGTCAAAATGTTCCAATTGTGCATAATCCTTGACATCAGCAAAGAGTTTGGAAGCATCGGCCATTTGCTTGTCTACGTCATCAAAGTCAGCAAGCAACTGTTCCCCCCAACCATAGAAGTTGTCAAGCGTTTCCTCGCTCTTCGTTAAGCGAACATAATGCTTGTAGAGCCGACAGACTGTTTCGATCGGGTCGGCAATTTGTTTGGGACTGAAGGTTGAGAAGAACTCTGTAATCGACATAAACTGCGGCGACCATACCGGTTGGTTCGCTATTTTAGCCAGATAGTCGTTGAAGAAGAGGCTTGCACGTTTGTTGGGAAACAAAACGATGGTATGGCTGAGGTCGTTACCAAAACGGTGGTAAAGGTCGTTTGCAACGAGGTAGAGAAAATCTTTCATGGGAGATGAGAGGGGGAAGTACCTCTACACTCTTGTGTAGGTGTTGAAATATGTCTTACATCATTCAGTCAGATTGCTTGCACATACAATCATGCAATTGGATGTATATCTATAATTTTCAGCACCTACTGATTAGGGCAGAGGTTATCATGTTACTATTTGAAGGATGGTAATCGGGAGTAGCGGGCTATGCTCCAACACGCTTATCAGCGTATGGGATATCTGATACTCCTAAACTCAAAATATCGATGACTCATCTTATGAGGCTGCATCGTGGGCAAACCTGGATAAGGTTTGTGATCACACGATACGAAGCGACAATAAGGTGTGTCTTCGATATTTTGAACAAGGAGCATACTGAGCGAAGCGTAGGTGTGCGGGGTTGAGCCGTCAAACGGCACCCGTCCTTACTTCTTCAGTTCCTTAACCTTACTATGTTGGTAATAATGGCTGAGAATGTCGCGATAGCTATATCCCTTGGAAGCCATGACGGCAGCACCGATTTGGCACATACCGACTCCGTGACCCCAACCCGCACCGAGCAGGACAAAGCGACGGGGAACGTGGGTTTGTGGGTCGACCTCATGACGTTCCACGATGAAGGCGGCACTGTAAAGGTGGGTATCGGAAAGGAGACGTCGAATTTCCAATTCCTTGCCAATGACCATTTCCCGTTCTGTGCCGACTACGCGCAGTTTGATGAGTCGGCCGCTTGCCCCGCGTTCTACGGGCTGAAGGTCGACAATGTCACCTAGCTTTTCGTTCAATCGTTTCTCAACGAGTTCGCCCAACTTCTCTTGCGTCAGTTCCACTCGCCAACGGTAATAGTCTTTGGTCTGTTGGTCGTACGTATTGAGTACTTGTGCCAGCAGATGCTCGTCGGTAGTGTGGCAGAATGAGTCGGGTGTCTGGCGAATCCAAGCTTCGGCTTCGCTTTCCTGGGTGAGGTCGGGGAGGGGAGCATTGTCAGCGGTATCGCGAACGGGTGAAAGGTAATCGTAATCAGCCTCATCCCAACATGTGCTGTACCGTTCGGATACCCCACCGCAACACTTCGAGAAGCGGGCATCACAGAGTTTACCGTCGTACATCAACACCTCGCCGCGTGTAGCCTGCACGGCTTCACGTACAGTAGGCAATGTGGCACGCGTAATGCCTTGGTAGCGTTGGCAATGGTCGTCGGCACAAACGTCAAAGAGTTGGTGGTCCGAACGGTCGTGCCAGCGAATCAGTTCGCCTTCGTGGCGTACAAAGCTGAAGAAGGAGGCAGGTTTGTCAGCTCCTAACCGGCGTTGCAACATCTGGCTGTACACCCAACTGCGGGATACCACAGCATGGGTCTTGAGTAATTCAAGGGAAGAAGACGCATTCATTTCCGAAGAAATGACACTTTCGAGATAGTCCTCTACGGGCAGTTCGTTGATGACCACGAGTTTCTCCTCGTCTACAATCAGTCGCAGACATCCGTGGAAAGTTTGCGCCTCGCGTTGTTCCCAGTGGAAGTCAATACCGATGGTTACGTCCTTGAGGGTTAACGTAGCCTGTTCGTCGGCAGGTGTGAGGAGCAGTTCACTGTAGATATTGCCGTTCCACTCTACGCCACCGTCACGATAGACCGCTGTTTGTTCACCACAAACCGTATTGCCTTTGGCACTAAAGTTGCCGTTGAGTGTAAAGTGAAGCTCCGTGGTTTGCATAATGCCTACTGCTACATCTTCACCTACGATTTCGGCCAGTCCCGTTTCTTCTGTTGTGTGCGTTTCCGTCTTTCTGCGTCCACTGTGCAGTTTCTTCGCAATTTGGGACATTTCCCCTTCTGTCAGCGAAACCTCACGCAGGATGTTTTGTGCTTGTCGGGGAGTGATTCGTTCGAAGTCCTCCTCACGCGGTGTGATCAGCAATCCGCCCATGTCGAGTGCCCCCGGACTGACAATGCACTGCGACTTCCCTTCTGCAAAGTAGCAGTCGGGACGGTGCTTGCGACGAGGAAAGACCACCATAATCAGGTAATCTTCCTGAGTCGGTCCGCCTTCCTGTCGCCAAGCCAGGATATTCATGTCGGGTTCCGAACGGCGGTCGTCTGTAGGCATCACCTTGAGCAACTTTTCTAAAAGCAACGGACTGGACTGTGAGGCAGGTCCCTGTACGACAAAAGCGGGACAAGCATAGTCCTTCAACAGGAAGATTCCCCCGTTCTTTGGGTCGTAACCCAAATCCTCCAGTTCCGCTTCTTCCTCGCGTGAAGTCGGATAGATGCGCTCCAGATGGTTTTCGTAAAGTTTCCAATCCCGTTCGATGGGTACGATGCCTCGGTGACCAGCCTGTAAGTGGGCATGATCAGGAGCAGAAGCTCCGCTACGTGCCCCGTTGTAGAATACTAGGTAATTGGGCAGTTGCCAAACCAAGCGGTCGAGGGTGTGAGTGAAGCGATGTACACTTTGCGGCACATGGCGGCGCGTCGGTAGCGTGAGGTGGTGGGGCAGGATGGGGAAGGGATTGACCAATACTTCGAGGCTGCCCATGATCGGCATTTCGCGTTGGGCTTGCGGACGGTTGTGGTCACAAAGGAAGCAAGGACGTGCCTTTACGCTCTTCTTGTCAATCTTAGCCCCCGTGCTTACTATGCGTGACGGGTTGTATTGCACACAGAGTTCACCGTATTCCAAAGGAAGTGTACGGGTTCGCACCTGTTGCTCAAGGGCTTCGAAGCGTTCCTTCGCCTCTTCCCATAGGGTAAGCTGACGATCAAAGAAGGCATTGATTTCCGTTTCATCTGCCAAGTGATTCCAACGGGCAATCATCGCTTGGCGCGTTTCGAGTTCGATGGTGCGCAGCGAGTCTTTATAGAAGTTATTGCGGTTTTGCTTGTCAATGCTGAGTGCTGCATCCGAGTTTCCCTCCCAACGGCGGCAGAGGTAAAGTTCCTCGAAGATACGTCCTAAGCGGAAGTGGCGTGAGAAAGCCAGTCCCAAGGCATAGTCTTCGCCGTAGCTGGTGTTGGGAAATCCGATTTGGCGCAGTACGTCCGTACGGAAGGCGCGTGGGGCTCCCAGTCCGTTAATGCGAAGTGCATTGTTGCGTCCGTTGTCGGGAGTCCATTCCGTGTGTGCAATGAGTCCCGGTGGTAAGGTCTCGAGTTGGAAGTTAACCATGCGGTAACTGCCTATGACCATGGCAGCACGTTGGGTGCGAAAAGCCTCCACAATGCGCGTCAGGGTGTCAGGTCCCGAATAGAGATCATCTGAGTCCAATTGTACCGCATAGCGTCCGCATCGTTCGTCGCGAATGGCTAAGTCCCAACATCCACCGATGCCCAAATCTGTGCGTTCTGGACGAAGGACAACTACTTCAGCACATGCCGCATAGCGGTTGAGTACTTCGGCTGTACCGTCAGTAGAATGATTGTCGACGACGATGACATTAAACGGGAAGTCGGTAACCTGACTCAAAGCACTGTCAACCGCATCACCAATGGTTCGGGCTCGGTTGCGTACGGGAATAATTACACTGGCTTCCACGGGATAGTCGTGGGTATCGGCTGGCAGGTCATCGTATTCATCGGGAGCCAACCACGCACCAATGTGCTTCAAATGTTCTGTGCAGGCACGTTCCATTTCCTGCTGCACCTCGCGGTTAGAGGGATCGACGTAGTCAAATTGCTTTTCGCCTGAAGCACGGAGGTCTGTTTCCGTTTCCTTATAGAGCGGTTCAGGCAAGTGAGCCACTTTCCCTTGGGCACTTACGAAGAGGCGTAACGCATAGAGAGCGGCAAAGCGGAAACGCGGACTGCGTTCACCGCCGAAGAAATGACGTAACGCACTGCTACGGAAGAGCAACAACGAACCAAAGTCAAAGTCATCGCGGAGGGCACCTTGCTGGTAGTCGAGGGTAGGATGGAGCCCAGTCTCGTCGTAGCGGTCGGTGTAGAGCATCAAAGACGATTCGGGTGAGGCTGAACGTAAGGTGCCGTTCGTGTTTTCAGCGACTTGCATCATCCGTTCGAGGGCACGATAACCCAGTTCCAATGTGTGCGGACTGAGGTACATCACGGTGTATTTTGCCTGTACCCTCTGCATTACTTGACGAAGAAACTTCGTTCCGCGCAGGTTGTCCGAGGTAATGACGTGCAATCGTGCATCTTGTTCCGCACGACTTTTCGCCTCCGCCTCATGCGGTCCGACTAAATAGAGACGTTCTACGCTCACACAGCGCAGGATGTCCGTGATGGTTTGTTCGATATGGGGATTTTGTGGCTCGTAAGCCAATATAAAATCAATAGAAGCTTTCATTGTGATAGAAATGGCGTCAATGAGAGATAAAACACGTGTTTCGTTTGGCTGTGCAGACGAAACACGTGCAAAGTTAATTTCTATTTCGACTCAAGTTGCCGAAATAGGGGAAGGATTTCTCTTGTTGTGTGGTGTTTCTGTACTAGCTTCCCTGCTTTTCCGTGTTTCCTTTTCCTTTCCGTTTCCTTTCGCCGACCGTACGAATAAATTCCTCCGTCCTGCCAGACACCTTGAAATAGCTTTCGGTACAAGGTTGGTCGAATCTTGCGAACGGGGATGCGCTCCTTGTTCGGATGAGTTATGAACACCCAGCCTGCATTGTTCGTTTGAGAACATCATAATTGTCCGATGGTGGGTAGAATGACAAAAAAATAGCTACGGAATTGTCATTCTACCCGAAGAAGGACAAATTGCAAAGCAAAAAAATGTCTGATGGCAGATAGAATGACAAATATTCAGTCGCAAAATTGTCCTTCTTCGGATAGAATGACAATTTCCAACATACATCCATGTCCTTGAAGCCTGTCGACGAGCCTGTGAGCAACCTATGAAATCGATGTTTTTGAGCAGATACCCTCATGTAGGTATTGCCTAAGAGAGGCGAAGGCAGTAATTTTGCGGACTTTTGGTAAGAAGCTCCTTTCGTCTTCGTTTGATCTTACCAACGACGGATACGCAAGACTCCCACTAACTTACCGAATAGCAAGTGGGCTTTAAGAGGAAGCCTGTTTTTCAGGTCAGGGAACTTAAGAGCATCGTACAAAGCGACTTTTCAAATCCTACATTCCCAGACCTTCTATCTCTTAACTATACTTATTTGTACAATGAAACTATCCGACCTCCATACGGGAGAACGCGGTGTCATCGTCAAGGTGGCAGGTCACGGCGGTTTTCGTAAACGCATCGTTGAGATGGGGTTTGTCAAAGGTAAAACCGTCAAGGTGATACTCAATGCCCCACTGCGCGACCCGATAGAATATGAAATCATGGGCTACAAGATTTCGCTGAGACGAGAAGAGGCTCGACTTGTCGAAGTTATCAGTGAAACGGAAGCCGAAAAAGACGTACGCTTACACGCGGAGCAACACCTCGAAGCCTTGCCTGCTAAAGCGGATGAACAGGAAGAAATGCGCCTGCAACTCGATCGGCACATGGAGCGCATGGCGGCTGATCAACGACGCATCATCAACGTGGCCCTGGTGGGCAATCCTAACTGCGGAAAGACTTCGCTCTTTAATATTGCTTCGGGCGGTCACGAACACGTGGGTAACTACAGTGGTGTGACGGTTGATGCCAAGGAGGGCTTTTTCCGGATGCGGGTACGCGTTCCGGCAGAACCCGGAGGAAAGGCTGAGGCTACGCGTCGTGGACGTACGGCAACCTGTGCGGGGTGTCAGCTCTGTACGGCCTGTGAGAGTGCGCAACAAACGTGTTCGAACCTTGTCGAGAAAGAATACAATTTCCGTATTGTCGACCTGCCCGGCACGTATTCCCTTTCAGCCTATTCGCCTGAAGAACTCTATGTGCGTCGTCACTTGATAGACCAGACTCCCGATGTGGTAATCAATGTGATTGATGCTTCCAACTTGGAACGTAATCTTTATCTTACTACGCAACTCATTGACATGAACCAGCGCATGGTAGTTGCGTTAAACATGTATGATGAAGTGCGTCGAAATGGGGACAAACTTGACTACGAACAGTTGGGAAGTCTGTTAGGAGTGCCGATGGTGCCGCTTGTGTCGCGAACGGGAGAAGGAGTGCGTCAACTCTTTGAGAAGGTTGTAGCTGTTTACGAGAATCAGACCGACGAAATGTTGGCGCGTCACATTCACGTCAATCACGGAGCAGAACTCGAGCAAAGTATTGATCGCATCAAGTTTATCTTTCAAAAGAACAAAACACTGCGCTCCAAATATTCAACGCGTTACCTCTCGATCAAATTTTTGGAAGGGGATACTGAAGCACAACGTTTGGTCGAAACCCTGCCCGAACACGATGAGCTTGTAGCAGCACGCTACGACGAGACGCAACGCCTTAAGCGCGAATTGCATGACACCGCAGAGAATGCCCTCACGGATGCTAAATATGGATTTATTCAAGGGGCTTTGCGTGAAACCTATCAGCCGCATGTCGCTCCGAGCAAGCACACGATGACGGAACGTATTGATTCCATTGTGACCAATCGCTTTTTGGGATTTCCGTTGTTCTTCTCAGTGCTCTTCCTGATCTTCTATGTTACTTTTGCTTTGGGCAGTTATCCGATGGACTGGATAGATTGGCTCGTGGCGCGTCTGTCTGACTTTGTGGGTTATGCCATGCCCGATGGAATGTTGAAGGACATGATAGTCGATGGTGCCATCAGCGGTGTCGGGTCGGTCATTGTCTTCTTGCCCAACATCCTGATTCTGTATCTCTTTATTTCTTTATTGGAAGATACAGGTTACATGGCGCGTGCTGCTTTCATCATGGATAAACTGATGCACCGCATGGGCTTGCATGGTAAGTCTTTTATACCGATGGTGATGGGCTTTGGTTGCAATGTGCCGGCAGTGATGGCTACACGTACGATAGAAAATCCGCGCAGCCGTTTGATTACGATGCTCGTCTTGCCCTTCATGTCCTGTTCGGCGCGCATCCCAATTTACGTGGTGTTGATCAGTGCCTTCTTCCCCTCCCAGGGCGCTTGGCTGATGTTAGGGCTTTATGCACTTGGTATTTTGGTCGCAGCCTTGGTGGCACGCCTTTTCAGCCGTTTCCTTTTGCGAGGTGACGATCTTCCCTTTGTGATGGAACTTCCGCCTTATCGTATTCCTTCTACGAAGTCAGTCCTGCGCCATACTTGGGAAAAGGGTAGGCAGTATTTGCAGAAAATGGGTGGCATTATTCTGGTGTTCTCCTTGATTATATGGGCTTTGAGCTATTTTCCACGTTCGGAAGAAGCTTCATCTGCCGCCGTTCCGTCTCAGACTGTAAGCAGGGTGCAGCCCAATGATACGCTTGCAGTTCCTGCACAGACAGCTGCTCCAGCAAAGTCCTTACAAGCGAAAACTACGACTGCGCTCACAGAGGTACAAACGCAGACTACTTCGGAGGCTTCTCCTTCCTACCTGGAACATTTGGGACGCTTTATCGCCCCCGTCTTCTCACCGATGGATTTTGACTGGCGTATGACGGTCGGCATTCTTTCGGGTATAGGTGCCAAGGAGTTGGTGGTCAGCACGTTGGCGGTGCTTTATGCAGGTGAAGAAGTAGACGCCGATGCGGCAGCTACTGACAGTGCCTTGTTGACAGCACTTCGTAATTTCATGACACCCGCTTCGGCATTGGCTTACCTGGTTTTCGTTTTGTTCTACTTCCCCTGTATAGCCACAATCGTTGCCATCAAGAACGAAACGGGAGGTTGGAAATGGGCGGTCTTTACGGCCTTTTACACGACAGCCCTCGCCTATGTTGCTTCGCTTGTAACCTTTGTACTGATGGGGTAGAGCTTCCTGCATAGAGTAGCTGAAGTGTAGCAAGCTTTATGCTTGAAAGTAGGGTGAAGAGTTGATGAGTTTATGCGTAAGATTCAGAAATGTATCGTACAATCGCATAAAATCATCAACTCTTCACTCTTTCTCAACCTCTGTTCACCTTATTCCCTTCGCCAATTGCGCATTTATGCGTAAGTTTGCGCTCTCAAAATCGGGTAGGTTTCGGTTAGAAAAGGGATGAAACCTTTTTCTTTTTGTGTTTGTTCAAGTCCCTTCAGGGCTTTTCTCCTTACGCGATTTTCAATCCCATTCGATTACAAGTTAGATTCAAAATCTGATTCCAATGTCTTGTATATTGCATATTGAAACTTCTATGGAAGTATGCTCTGTTGCCCTGTCACAAGATGGGGTATGTCTGCATGAAGAGGTGGCTGAAAACGGTCCTTCTCATGCCCAACTCCTGGCTGGCTATGTGGCTGAGGCAGTATCTTTTGCCGATAGTCATGCCATTCCCATTGACGCTGTGGCAGTAAGTAAGGGCCCGGGTTCATACACGGGACTGCGTATTGGTGTTTCT
>OKYF01000170.1_pt1 | contig 22448 bp, 18 predicted proteins | sample 1609081 | NCBI WGS metagenome assembly OKYF01 (sample SAMN02675048, study PRJEB24791) | human gut metagenome, SKBSTL034 | isolation source: stool | host: Homo sapiens | place: USA | reverse complement strand
GTCGAAATCGCTGGTGCTTTTCTGGTTCTCTTTTGGCACGCAAAAGAGAACATTAGCCTTAATGAAAAAGCGATTTGCCCCGCGCACAGGCGCGAAATCTCACTTAAAGAAAACCAAGCACTACTGCAACATCGCTCTAATCCCGCGCCACAGGCGCGCAATGCCGCTTCCCAAAAAATAAAACCAACAAACGAGGCGTTTTTTCATGAATTACGAATCCGCTTTGGAATACATCCACGCAGTCCAGTGGGCCGGCCACAAGCCGGGCCTGAGCCGCACCCGCACGCTGCTGGCGGCGCTGGGCGACCCCCACAAAAAGCTCCGCTTCGTCCATGTGGCGGGCACCAATGGCAAGGGCAGCACCGCTGCCATGCTGGCGTCCTGCCTTCATGCGGCGGGATACCGGGTCGGGCTTTACACCTCCCCCTTCATCAATCGCTTCAACGAGCGCATTCAGGTGGACGGCAAGCAGATCCCGGATGACGCTCTGGTGCGTCTGGTGGAGCGCGTCCGCCCGGCGGCGGAAGCCATGAGCGATGTGCCCACCGAGTTTGAGATCATCACTGCGCTGGGGATGCTCTGGTTCGCCGAGGAAAAATGCGACATCGTGGTGCTGGAAGTGGGCCTCGGCGGCACGCTGGACTCCACCAACGTCATCGACCCGCCCGAGTGTGCGGTCATCACGGCGCTGGGTATGGACCATGTGAAGGAGCTTGGCCCCACCCTTGCAGACATCGCCGCCGCCAAGGCCGGCATCATCAAGCCGGGCAGTCCGGTGGTGAGCTACGGCGGTGTGCCGGAGGCGGACGCCGTCATCGCCCGGACGGCGGAAGAAAAGCACGCCCCCCTCACGGTGGTGGACTTCTCCCGCCTGAACGTGGAGGGCGGGAGCCTCGACGCCGTTACCTTCGACTTCGACGGACTGGACGGCATCCGGCTGCCCCTCATTGGCAGCTATCAGCCAAAGAATGCCGCCCTCGCCATCACGGCCCTCCGGGTGCTGCGGGGCAGGGGCTGGGACATCCCCGACAGCGCCATCCGCACCGGCCTCGAGCAGGTGAGCTGGCCGGGCCGCTTCGAGCTGCTGCGGCACGCGCCCGCCTTCCTGCTGGACGGCAGCCACAACGCCCACGGGATGCGGGCTACCGTCCAGAGTCTCCGGGACCGCTTCCCGGGGCAGAAGTTCGTCTTCCTGCTCAGCATCATGGCCGACAAGGATGTGGACGAGATGCTGGCGCTGCTGCTGCCGCTGGCAGAGCAGTTCGTCACCGTCGCGGCCCACACCCCACGGGCCATGCCTGCCGAGACATTGGCTGAGCACATCCGCGCCCGGGGCGGCAGGGCGGAAGCGGCTGCGGACATCCCCGCCGGGGTCGCCCGCGCCGTCGAGCTGGGCGGGAACGGCCCGGTCTGTGCCCTCGGCACCCTCTACTTTTCCGGCGACGTCCGGCAGGCGTTCGCCCGGCTGACGGCAGAATAAATAAAAGAAAAGCGATGACCCAGTGCAGGTGGGCCATCGCTTTTTTGCCCTTTCGGGCAAGCAGGGTAAATGATAAGAAGGTAAATGAAGGAAATAGCAAAAATAAGAAGGTGAAAACAGAAAGAAAAACAAGGGCAGCGGGAGGTATGTATCCAACATCCTGCCTTTGTTGGATACAACAATAACACGATTGCAGAGAAATTGCAAGGCTTTTTCCGAAAAAAATCCACAAAATGGGCGGGATGTTGTACTTTTGGCACAACGCACAAATCCTGATGGCACTTCACCGGCAATTTGACGAAGCGGGATGTTCCAAAGCGGAACACCATAAATTCTCATAAGCCGCCCTTCGGCTCTTGCACGGCTGGACGGGCTGTGCTAAGATGATAACGTAAAATGAGAAGTCTGCGCCAAGAAGCGCATCGGATGTGATATTGCAGATGACCAAAGGAGAATATAGATGGTAAAAGACGTACCGACCAGCGGCTCAAAGCCCCTTTTTGACGGGCGGGAACCGCTGTTTTCCCAGAAAGACCTGCTGCGGCTGGCGGGGCCGCTGCTCATCGAGCAGTTCCTTGCCGTGACCGTCGGTATGGCCGACACCATGATGGTCTCCCGCTGCGGCGAGGCGGCCATCTCGGGCGTCAGCCTTGTGGATATGATAAACAACCTCATCATCGTGCTGTTCGCAGCGCTGGCCACCGGCGGTGCGGTGGTGGTGAGCCAGTATCTGGGCGCAAGGGAGCAGAAAAAGGCCGACGCCAGCGCAGGCCAGCTCATCCTGCTGAGCGCCATTCTGGGCACGGCGGTGGCGGTGCTCTGCATCCTCTTTGCCCGGCCCATGATCAGCGCCTGCTACGGCTCCATCGACGCGGACGTGCTGGACGCCGGTGTCCTGTACCTTAAAATAACGGCCCTGAGCTACCCCTTCCTCGCACTGTACAACGCGGGTGCGGCCCTTTTCCGCAGCATGGGCAACTCCAAGATCTCGATGCAGATCAGCATCCTGATGAACATCATCAACATCGTGGGCAATGCGGTCTGCATCTTCGGCTTCAAGATGGGCGTCGATGGCGTGGCATGGCCCAGCGTCGTTTCCCGTGTTATTGCGGCGGCGCTCATTCTGGGTCGCTGCTACCAGAAGGGCCACGCCCTCACGGTGCCCAAGACCGTCCGCCTCGACACCGGCATGGCAAAACGCATCCTCGGCATCGGCGTGCCCTCGGCGTTTGAGAACAGCCTGTTTGAGGCGGGCCGCATCGTCGTGGTCAGCATGATCTCCACCTTCGGCACCGTCCAGATCGCCGCCAACGCCGTCGCCAACAACCTCGACGGTGTGGGCTGCATCCCGGGCAAAGCCATCAGCCTTGCGATGATAACGGTCGTAGGCCGGTGCGTCGGCGCAGGCGACAACGAGCAGGCAGTCTATTACACAAAAAAGCTGCTGGGCTGGGCCTACCTTGTCATGGGCATCCTGAACGGACTCATCCTGCTCTTTGTCCGGCCTCTGGTGGGCATCTATGAGCTGTCCGGTGAGACGATGGAGCTTTCCATCATTCTGGCCTGCATCCACGCGGGCTTTGCGATGCTGCTCTGGCCGCTCTCCTTCGTGCTGCCCAACGCCCTGCGCGCCGCCAACGACGTGAAGTTCACGATGGTCGTCTCCATCGCCAGCATGGCCTGCTGGCGGATCGGCTTCAGCTACATCATCGGCGTGCGGATGGGCATGGGAGCCATCGGCGTCTGGATCGCCATGGTGGTGGACTGGGTCTGCCGCGTGACCTGCTTCGTGACCCGCTTCCGCAGCGGTGTCTGGAAAGAAAAATACAAGGCCTGACAACAGAAAGGAACATCAGATGAAACTCATCAGCTGGAACGTGAACGGGCTGCGCGCCTGTCTGACCCACGATTTTGCCGCGAGCTTCGCCGCGCTGGACGCGGACGTGTTCTCGGTGCAGGAAACGAAGATGCAGCCCGGGCAGGCTGATTTTGCCCCGGAAGGCTACACAGAATATACCTACTCGGCGGAGAAAAAGGGCTACTCCGGCACGGCCTGCTGGTGCAAGACCCCGCCCCTGCGCGTCACCACCGGCATCGGCAGGGAGGAGCACGACCACGAGGGCCGCGTGCTGACGCTGGAATATCCCGGCTTCTACCTCGTCAACTGCTATACTCCCAACAGTCAGGACGGCCTCAAGCGGCTGGATTACCGGATGACGTGGGAAGATGACTTCCGGGCTTACCTGCTGGGTCTGGACGCCAAAAAGCCGGTCATCCTCTGCGGTGACCTGAATGTGGCCCATCAGGAGATCGACATCAAGAACGCCAAGACCAACCGCATGAGCGCAGGCTTCACCGATCAGGAGCGGGCCAAGATGACCGAGCTGCTGGCGGCGGGCTTCACCGACAGCTTTCGTGCGGTCCACCCGGACGAGGTGAAATACAGCTGGTGGAGCTACCGCTTCCACGCCCGGGAGAAGAATGCGGGCTGGCGCATCGACTATTTTCTCGTCTCGGACCGCATCGCGGACAAAATAAAAGCCGCCGAGATCCACAACGAAGTGTTTGGTTCTGACCACTGCCCGGTGGAGCTGGACATCGACCTGTAAGGAGGGCTCTATGCTCAAAAGCTATCTTATCGTTTTCTTCATCTCGATGCTGCCCCTCGTGGAGCTGCGCGGCGCTATCCCGGTGGGCATCGGGATGGGCCTGCCCATCCTGCCCACCTATTTGGTCTGCGTGGTGGGCAATATGCTGCCGGTGCCGTTCATTTATCTGTTCGCCCGGAAGATCCTTATCTGGGGCTATCACAAGCCCCTCATCGGCCCCTTCTGCCACTTCTGCATCGTCAAGGGCGAAAAGGGGGGCCGCGCGCTGGAGGCTAAGGCTGGTCGGGGCCTTGTGGTCGCGCTGCTGCTCTTTGTGGGCATCCCGCTGCCGGGCACCGGCGCATGGACGGGCACACTGGCCGCCTCCATCCTCGACATGAAATTCAAGGATGTGCTCGTCGCCTGCATGGGAGGCGTGCTGCTGGCCGGTATCATCATGGGTCTGGCCAGCGCGGGCCTTCTGGGTGCGCTGAGCGGGCTGTTTGCGGTGTGAACCGGAAGCTCTTTCGCGCTGCATGGGCTGGAGAGGGCTGGTTTTCCGCTGCAAAGTGTGCTAGAATAACAGCAGTGTGTCTTGAACAAAGGCAAAGAAAGGACGAATCAAAGATGCAAGAGGCCTTGAATCAGAAGATCGACGCGTTCATCGCGGCGAACAAAGAGCAGCTCCTGAAGGATATTGCTGCACTGGTGTCCATCAACAGCGTGGAGGGCACCCCGGAAGAGGGTGCACCCTACGGCGCAGGCCCCCGGGCCGCTCTGGACAAGACGCTGGAGCTGGCTGCAGGGATGGGCCTTGCCACCCGCAACTGCGAGGGCCACATCGGCTACGCCGAGCTGGCCGGTGCGGACGCCGAGAAGTATCTGGCGACCATCTGCCATGTGGATGTGGTGCCCGAGGGCAACGGCTGGACGCAGGATCCCTTCCAGATGGAGATCCGCGACGGCTGGATGATCGGCCGCGGCGTGGCGGACGACAAAGGCCCGATGGTGGCTACCCTGTATGCCCTGAAGTTCCTTAAGGAGGAGGGCGTTTCCCTGCGCTACCCCATCCGTGCCCTCGTGGGCGACAACGAGGAGACCCATATGCACGATGTGGACTACTACCTCGCCAACTACCCGGCCCCGGTGTTCTGCTTTACCCCGGACGCCGAGTTCCCAGTCTGCAACGGCGAGAAGGGCCACTTCGACGGCAAGCTGGTCAGCCCGGTCTGCAATGGCGTCATCAAGGACTTTGAGGGCGGCGTCGCCACCAACGCTGTGCCGGACCGCGCCAGCGCCCTCGTGACCACCGACATCACCAAGCTGCGCAACGCCCCCAACATCACCCTCGAGCCGGAAGGCGAGGGCGTCCGCATCCGCGGCTGGGGCAAGTCCGGCCATGCTGCCATGCCGGAGGGCACCGTCAACGCCATCGGTCTGGTGGTGAACTACCTGCTGGACAACGGCCTGTGCAACGACGCCGAGCGCGCCTATCTGGAAGCCGTCAAGAAGCTGCACGACTCCACCGCCGGTGCGGGCCTGGGCATCGACTGTGCCGACGGCCCCTTCGGCCCGCTGACCATCATCGGCGGCAAGATGTCGATGGTGGATGGCCGGATGATCCAGACCATGGACAGCCGCTATCCCACCTGCACCGACGGCGACGCCATCGCCGCAAAGATCCGTGCCGCCATCGGCACCGGCGCAGAGCTGACCGATGTGGGCAGCGCAAAGCCCTTCTACATCGAGGCGGACACCCCCGCCATCAAGGCCTGCATCGACACCTACAACGAAGTCACCGGCGAGAACGCCACCCCCTTCACCATGGGCGGCGGCACCTATGCCCGCCACTTCCCCTATGCCGTCAGCTTCGGCCCGGAGCACAGCGACATGGTGCTGCCCGAGTTCGGCGGCCCGATGCACGGCGCGAACGAGGCCGCTCCCATCGACAAGCTGCTGGAGGCCCTCAAGATCTACATCATCGCGCTGCTGCGTCTGGAGGAGATCGACTTTTGAGCCGGGTGCTGGTCATTGACGGGCAGGGCGGCGGACTGGGCCGTCAGCTGGTCGCAGCCCTCGCAGCCGGATGCCCGGACGCGGAGCTGACCGCTGTGGGCACCAACAGTCTTGCGGCCTCGGCCATGCTCCGGGCGGGTGCACCGCGCGCCGCCACCGGCGAGAACGCCGTGGTGGTCAACTGCCGCCGGGCGGACGTCATCGTAGGCCCCATCGGCATCGTCATCGCGGATTCGCTGCTGGGCGAGATCACCCCGGCGATGGCGGCGGCAGTCTGTCAGAGCGATGCGACCCGGGTGCTCATCCCCATCAACCACTGCGACAACATCGTGGTGGGGGTGCCCGACCAGCCCATCGGCCAGCTGGTGACAGCGGCGGTGGAAAAGGTCAAAGAGCTGATCCGATAAAGCAAAAAGCGGAAGCTTTCCCGAGGGAGAGCTTCCGCTTTCGTTATGTCCGGAGCGATGTCCGCTGGCGTGCGGCCACCTGCTGGGCCGTGGGGGGGATGTCGCCCTGCGCGGCTTTTTCCAGCTGGCCGATGCGGCGGTCGAGGTCCAGAAGGCGCTGGGCCATGACGTCCGGCAGGTCCTGCTGGTCGAGGTCGTCGGCCGGGTTGATGGCCTTGTTGTTGATGCGCACCACCTCGGCAGGCACGCCCACGGCGGTGCAGTTGGCGGGCAGGTTCTTGAGCACCACGCTGCCCGCGCCGATGCGGGCGTTGTCGCCGATGTAGACTGGGCCGAGGACCTTGGTGCCCGCGCCGATGAGGACATTGTTGCCCAAGGTGGGATGGCGCTTGCCGGTGTCCTTGCCGGTGCCGCCGAGGGTCACGCCATGGTAGATGGTGCAGTTGTCGCCGATCTCCGCCGTCTCGCCAAAGACGATGCCCATGCCGTGGTCGATGAACAGGCACTTGCCGATCTTTGCGCCGGGGTGGATCTCGATGCCGGTCTTATGCCGGCCCCGCTGGCTGACCCAGCGGGCGAGGAAGAAGTGCTTGTGCTCGAACAGCCAGTGCGCGACGCGGTGGTAGACCAGAATGTGAAAGCCCGGGTAAAGCAGTATGACCTCCAGCACGGTGCGTGCTGCGGGGTCCTTGCGCTGGATGTTCCGCGCGTCCTCTAAAAGCCCCATAACAGAAAACCTCCATTTTTGCCGCCCGCAATGGCGGCCCCTCTCTGATAGACACTATAATAGCACAACGAAACTTTAATGTACAGTGAAATGGTAGGATATGAGAGCAAAAATGAGGATTTTTTTGCACAGGACCTTTGGCGGCGGGGGAGAGGCGGGATTTTTCGGTAGAGTAGCTAAAAATCGCCGCTTGCAGCGTCAAACCTTTTCACACAGAAAAGAGGCCGAAGGCATTGACACATTTCGCGTTTCTATGCTAAAATATATCGAAAAGAACGGAACAGAAAAGGAGACGGGAGCATGAAGGCTAAGATGATGCGTGCAAAGCGGAAGAATCAGTTTGCAGCCGTTTTTGCTGTGGCTCCGGTGTTTCCTTTTCTAGCGTGTTGACTTTTCCCTTTGCGGGGAAAAGTTTTTTTTTGCCCTTCTGAGGGCCGACACACCCGGACGATGAAACCAGACAAACACAGACAGGGAGGTAATCTTATGCTGCTCATCAACGCTGTCAACGCCGAGGGCCGGCCGGTGGAGCTGTATGCAAAGGACGGAAAGATCGCCGCCGTCGGTCAGGGACTGGCCGCGCTGGCCGGAGAGGACGAGACGGTGCTGGACGCCGGGGGGCTGACCGTGCTGCCCGCCTTTGTGGATCTGCACTGCCACTGGCGCACCCCGGGCTTTGAATATAAGGAAGACATCGAGACGGGCAGCCGGGCCGCAGCCGCAGGCGGTTACACCTTCGTGAACCTGATGCCCAACACCAAGCCCGTCTGCTCTTCCGCTGCACAGGCTGCGGTGGTGGAGCAGAAGGCCGCAGAGGTGGGCCTGTGCGATGTGAACCAGACCGTCTCCATCACCGAGAACTTCGACGGCAAGACCATCGACCACCTCAAGACCCTGCCCGCCTCGGTCCGCTTCATCACCGAGGACGGCCACGGCGTGCAGGACAACGCCACCATGGCCCGGGCCTTCGCCATCTGCACCCAGCGCGACATCACCGTGATGAGCCACGCCGAGGATATGGAGATCAGCCCGTGGGATTATCGTCTGGCCGAGGACATCGAGACGGTGCGCAACTGCTGGCTGAGCGAATACTACCAGACCCGGCTGCATATGTGCCACGTCTCCACCCGGGGAGCCATCGAGGCCATCCAGATGGCAAAGCTGCGGGGCGCGCCTGTCACCTGCGAGGTGACGCCCCACCATCTCTGGTTCACCAACGACACCTGCGACTACCGCGTCAACCCGCCCATCCGCACGGCGGACGATGTGCAGGCTCTCATCGACGGCATCCGCAGCGGCGTGGTGGACGCCATCGCCACCGACCACGCCCCCCACTCCGAGGAAGATAAGCTCAAGGGCATGGCCGGCATGGTGGGCAGCGAGACGGCCTTCGGCGTCTGCTACACCAAGCTCTGCAAAGAGGAGGGGCTGCCCCTTGAGCTGCTGAGCCACCTGATGAGCACCCGCCCGGCGGAGATCCTGGGCCTTGCCAAGGGACAGCTGGAGCCGGGCTATGACGCCGACTTCGTGCTGGTGGATCTTGACACCCCCTATACGGTGGACAAGGATAAGCTCCACTCCAAGTCCCACAACTGCCCCTTCGACGGGGCACAGCTCTACGGCAGGGTCTGCGCCACCGTCAAGGGCGGCCAGCTGACCTATCAGGCAGAAGAGTAAGTCACCATACGTTTACCGATAAAAGAGAGACAACAGGAGGAACCCCAAAATGACGAACATGGATAAGCTCTACGAAGCAGTCGAAGCACGCGGCCCGGTCTGCGTGGGTCTGGACACCGATTTCAGCTACCTGCCCGCAGATTTTGTGGACAGCACCCTTTCCAAGGGCGAGAACATCGTCCGCTTCAACAAGAAGCTCATCGACGCCACCAAGGCGGTGGCCGGCTGCTACAAGGTGCAGATCGCTTACTATGAGGCTCTGGGCCTCGAGGGCCTGAAGGCATATGCCGACACCCTGAAGGCCGTCCGCGAGGCCGGTGTGCCGGTCATCGCCGACATCAAGCGCGGCGACATCGCCAAGACCGCCGAAATGTACGCCATGGGCCACTTTACCGGCGATTTCGAGGCCGACTTCGTCACGCTGGCTCCCTACATGGGTCTGGACTCCATCAGCCCCTATCTGCCCTACGCCGAGAAGCAGGGCAAGGGTATGTTTGTCCTCTGCCGCACCTCCAACGGCGGCGCAAAGGACTTCGAGTACGAGAAGCTGGCCGACGGCCGCCACGTTTATGACCTCGTGGGCGACAAGCTGAACGCCCTCGGCAAGGACTACATGGGCGAGCACGGCTACTCCTCCATCGGTCTGGTCATCGGCGGCACCCACATCGAGGAGGCCACCGAGATCCGCGCCAAGTACAAGGACAGCTTCTTCCTCATCCCCGGCTACGGCGCACAGGGCGGCAAGGCCGAGGACATCGCCCAGTATCTGAGCAAGGGGAACGGCGGCGTGGTCAACTCCAGCCGCGGCATCCTGCTGGCCTACAAGAAGCAGCCGGGCGTGGCCTTCGACGAGGCCGCTTACAACGAGTGTGTGAACATGAAGGAGGCCATTGCCCATGCGTGCAGCCTGCTGTGAGGCCACTGTCCTGCGCCATGAGGTCATCGCGGAGGACATCCGCCTGCTGACCGTCCTCTGGCCGGACCGTGAGCACATCCCCCACGCCGGGCAGTTCTTCACCCTGCGTGCATGGGGCGCGGACGAAGCGCCCTTCCTTTCCCGGCCCATCAGCGTCCACAAGTGGGACGCCGAGACCCAGACCGTCGAGTTTCTGTACGCCGTCGTGGGCGAGGGCACCCGGAAGCTGACGGCCCTGATGCCGGGCGACAGCTTCCAGCTCACCGGCCCCATGGGCAACGGCTTCGATACGGCCGACCTGCTGAGCCGGTACAAGAAGATCGCCGTCGTGGGCGGCGGCATCGGCACTGCCCCCATGTATCAGCTCACCCGTGAGCTGGCGGCGGGCGGGGTCAAGCCCGACGTCTTCTTCGGCTTCCGGGATAAGCCTTACTGCATGGAGGAATACCGCTCCATTGCAAACAGCGTCAAGGTGTCCACGGATACCGGCGCGGTGGGCTTCCACGGCTTTGTCACCCAACTGTACGACCCGGCAGATTATGACGTGGTGCTGGTCTGCGGCCCCACGGTCATGATGCGGAACGCCGCCCGCCTCTGCGCGGAGAAGGGCACCCCCTGCTTCGTCAGTCTGGAAAAGAAGATGGCCTGCGGCATCGGTGCCTGCCTCGGCTGCACCTGCGAGACCAGAAGCGGCGAGGGCAAGAGCGTATGCAAGAATGGCCCTGTGTTTGATGCAGCGGAGGTGTTCTGATGGCAGATCTGAAAACGAACCTGCTGGGCTTCACCATGAACAGCCCCATCATCGGGGCCTCGGGCACGGTGGGCTACGGCGTGGAATACGAAGAGCTGGCTGATTTCTCGAAGATCGGCGGCATTTCGGGCAAGGGCCTGACCCTCTACGGCCAGTACGGCAACAAGGGCGAGCGGCTCTGGGAGACCCCATCGGGCCTCATCAACAGCATCGGCCTGCAGAACCCCGGCGTCCAGCACTTCATTGATGTGGAGCTGGGCGAGATGCTGGAGCTGAAGCAGAAGTATGGCACGGTGGCCATCGCCAACCTCGGCGGCCACAGCGAGGAAGAGTACGTCGAGGGTGCGGCCATGCTCAGTGAGAGCGGCGTGGACATCGTGGAGCTGAACATCTCCTGCCCCAACGTCAAGGTGGGCGGCATGGCCTACGGCGTCAAGGCTGAGGCCGCCGGCGAGGTGGTGCGGATGGTCCGCGACGCCTGCAAGAAGCCCCTGATGGTCAAGCTCAGCCCGCAGGCCGAGAACATCCCCGCGATGTGCAAGGCGGTGGAGGCTGCCGGTGCGGACGCCATCAGCCTGACCAACACCTTTCAGGCCTGCGCCATCGACCTCGAGAAGCGCCGCCCGGTGTTCGACAACATCTTTGCCGGTCTGTCCGGCCCGGCGGTGCGCCCCATCGCCCTGCGGATGGTCTGGCAGGCCGTCGGCGCAGTGAACATCCCGGTGGTGGGCCTCGGCGGCATCGCCACCGGCCGGGACGCACTGGAGTTTATCATGGCCGGTGCGGCGGCGGTGCAGGTGGGTGCAGCGAACTTCGCCAACCCCCGGGCGATGGAGACCATCGCCGAGGAGATGGCTGGATGGATGGATGCCCACGGCGTCCGGACGCTGGACGAGATCCGCGGCTGCGCACGCTGAGCGCATAAAATAAAGCTTAAACGCATAATGCCTGCAAATATTCATCGAATCTTAAAATTTGTGAATAAATTTGCGTTTTGACAAAATGCGTGGTACAATACCGCATGAACGAAAACAACGGAACATAGAGAGGGAGAAATACCATGAGTGAAGCACTTGAGATTCTGAAGAGCTGTGACGCATTTCTGGAGGGCCATTTCCTGCTTTCCTCCGGCCGCCATTCCAGCGCATACTGCCAGATGGCTTATCTGCAGCAGTACCCCGACCGCTGCGCCGAGGTCATGAAGGCCGTGGCCGATAAGATCAAGGAGATGGATGTGGACGTCATCGTCGGCCCGGCCATGGGCGGCATCGTCTACGCCTACGAGCTGGCCCGCCAGACCGGCAAGCGCGCCATCTTCACCGAGCGCGTGGACAACGTGATGACCCTGAAGCGCTTTGCCATCCATCCGGGTGAGAAGTGCCTCATCGCGGAGGACGTCGTGACCACCGGCATCTCCTCTCTGGAGACCAAGCGCGTCATCGAAGAGGCCGGCGGCGTCTGCCTCGGCATCACCTGCGTGGTGGACCGCACCAAGCCCGAGGCTCCGTCCCCCATCCCCATCGTGGCAAGCGCCCTCAAGCTGGACCTGCCCAACTACGCCCCCGAGGAGTGCCCCATCTGCAAGGAGGGCAAGCTGCCTCTGGTGCATCTGGGCAGCCGCAAGATGAAGCAGGAAGCCAAGCAGACCCTGTAAACGCGCAGGCGTGTTGAAGCGAGGAGTATCTATGAACGCATATCTTCTTTTGGCGAACGGTATGGTCTTTGCCGGCCAGTCGGTGGGCGCAGAGGGCGTCACCGTGGGCGAGGTCGTCTTTGCCACCGGCATGGTGGGCTTTCAGGAGACCCTGACCGACCCCAGCTACTACGGCCAGATCATCACCCAGACCTACCCCCTCATCGGCAACTACGGCATGAACAAGGACGATATGGAGTCGGACCGGATCTGGGCCAAGGGCTACATCGTCCGCGAGGCCTGCAAGACCCCGTCCAACTGGCGCTGTGAAGAGACGCTGGACAGCTTTCTGAAGAAAAACAATACCATCGGCATCGAGGGCATCGACACCCGCCACCTCACCCGCATCATCCGGGAGAGCGGCGTCATGAACGGCGCCATCCTGACCACCTTCGATCCCGCCGACCCGGCCAACGCAGAGAAGACCGAGGCCCTGCTGGCAGACATCCGGGCCTACGCCGTTACCGACGCCGTCAAGAGCGTCACCTGCGCAAAGCCCGAGGTCTACAACGAGAAGGGCGAGACCCACATCGTGCTGATGCACTACGGCTGCAAGCGGAACATCGTCCGCTGCCTCGTCAAGCGGGGCTGCAAGGTGACGGTCATGCCCGCCTTTGCCACCGCCGAGGAGGTCGCAGCTCTGGCCCCGGACGGCATCATGCTCTCCAACGGCCCCGGCGACCCCGCCGAGCCGGTGGAGGTCATCGAGAACCTCAAGCAGATCTTTGAGCTGAACATCCCCACCTTCGGCATCTGCCTCGGCCATCAGCTCTCTGCACTGGCCGCCGGTGCCAAGACCATGAAGCTCAAGTACGGCCACCGCGGTGCCAACCAGCCCGTCACCGATTTTGAGTCGGGCCGCACCTTCATCACCAGCCAGAACCACGGCTATGCAGTCGTGGGCGACGAGCTGCCCGCCGAGATGGGCGAGGTGGCACAGGTGAACGCCAACGACGGCACCTGCGAGGGCATCAAGTACAAGAAGTGGAACTGCTTCACCGTCCAGTTCCACCCCGAAGCCAACGGCGGCCCCAAGGACACCGAGTTCCTGTTCGACCGCTTCCTGAACAACGTCAAAGCAGCAAAGAAGGAGGCACGCTGAAATGCCTAAGGACCCCAGAATCAAAAAAGTGCTGGTCATCGGCTCCGGCCCCATCATCATCGGTCAGGCTGCTGAGTTCGACTACTCCGGCACGCAGGCGTGCCGCGCCCTGAAAGCAGAGGGCATCGAGACCGTTCTGCTCAACTCCAACCCCGCTACCATCATGACCGACCCCGACGTGGCCGACCATGTTTACATCGAGCCGATGACCCTTGAGGTCGTGGAGCGCATCCTCGACATCGAGAAGCCCGACTCCGTGCTGCCCAACCTTGGCGGCCAGATGGGCCTGAACCTCTCCATGGAGCTGGCCCGCTCCGGCTATCTCGACCGCAGCGGCATCCGTCTGCTGGCCTGCAAGCCGGAGACCATCGACCGCGCCGAGGACCGTGAGCTGTTCAAGGAGACGATGGAGAAGCTGCATCAGCCCATCATCCCCTCCGAGGTCGTGGAGACGCTGGAGGACGCACTGGCCTGCGCCGACCGCATCGGCTACCCCGTCATCGTCCGCCCGGCCTTCACCATGGGCGGCACCGGCGGCGGCATCTGCGCGAACAAGGCAAAGCTCATCGAGATCGGCACCAACGGCCTCCGTCTTTCCCCCATCCACCAGATCCTTGTGGAAAAGTGCATCGCGGGCTGGAAAGAGATCGAGTATGAGGTCATGCGTGACCACAAGGGCAACGTCATCACCGTCTGTAACATGGAGAACCTCGACCCCGTCGGCATCCACACCGGCGACTCTGTGGTCGTGGCCCCCTCCCAGACTCTGACCGACCACGAGTACCAGATGCTGCGCACCGCTGCGCTGGACATCATCACCGAGCTGGGCATCGAGGGCGGCTGCAACTGCCAGTTCGCGCTCAAGCCCGACAGCTTCGACTATGCGGTCATCGAGGTCAACCCCCGTGTGTCCCGCTCCTCCGCGCTGGCCTCCAAGGCCACTGGCTACCCCATCGCCAAGGTGGCGACGAAGATCGCCATCGGCTACACGCTGGACGAGATCACCAACGACGTTACCGGTAAGACCTGTGCCTGCTTCGAGCCTGCGCTGGACTACATCGTGGTCAAGTACCCGAAGTGGCCCTTCGATAAGTTCGTCTACGCCGACAAGTCTCTGGGCACCCAGATGATGGCCACCGGCGAGGTCATGAGCATCGGCAACAGCTTCGAGGCTGCCATGATGAAGGCTGTCTCCTCCATCGAGCTGGGAATGGACACCCTGACCCACAAGCCCTTCGAGGAGCTGAGCGATGAGGAGATCGTGGAGCATATGTATGTGCAGGACGCAGAGCGCGTCTTCTGCGTCTACGAGGCCCTCAAGCGCGGCATCGACCACCAGACCATCTACCGCATCACCAAGATCGATTGGTGGTTCCTCGACAAGATGCAGCATCTGGCAGACCTCGAAAAGGGTCTGGCCAAGTGCGAGGGCGTCCTGACCGAGGCCCAGTACAGGGAAGCCAAGAAGTACGGCTTTCAGGATAAGACCATCAAGCGTCTGGCCAAGGTGGACAAGCTCCCCGTGGAGAACTACCGCGCCGGCTTCAAGATGGTCGATACCTGTGCTGCCGAGTTCTCGGCCAACACCCCTTACTTCTACTCCACATACGACGGCGACAACGAGGCCGCTGCATTCATCGCCGAGAAAGAGGCCAAGGCTGCCGCGCAGGGTGAGCCGAAAAAGAAGAAGGTCCTCGTCTTCGGCTCCGGCCCCATCCGCATCGGTCAGGGCATCGAGTTCGACTACTGCTCGGTCCATTGCGTCTGGACGCTGAAGAAGCACGGCTGTGAGGCCATTCTGGTCAACAACAACCCTGAGACCGTCTCCACTGACTTTGATACCGGTGACCGCCTCTACTTCGACCCCCTGAACCCGGAGAGCGTGGACAACATCATCGCCACCGAGAAGCCCGACGCCTGCGTCGTCCAGTTCGGCGGTCAGACCGCCATCAAGCTGGCAAAGCATATGGACGAGATCGGCCTGCCCATCCTCGGCACCCCGGCGGATGCCATTGATGAGGCAGAGGACCGCGAGCGATTCGACGAGCTGCTGGAGCGCTGCAACATCCCCCGCGCCCCCGGCCGAACCGTTTTTAATCTGGAGGAGGCACTGGCCGCAGCCGACGAGATCGGTCTGCCCGTCCTGATGCGCCCCTCCTACGTCCTCGGCGGTCAGAACATGATCGTGGCCTACACCAAGGCGGACGTCATCGAATATATGGGCGTCATCACCGAGCACGTCGATATGGACCACCCTGTCCTGCTGGATAAGTACATCATGGGCACCGAGTGCGAAGTGGACGCCATCTGCGACGGCGAAAACTACCTCATCCCCGGCATCATGGAGCAGGTGGAGCGCACCGGCGTCCACTCCGGCGACTCCATCTGTGTCTACCCGGCCCAGCATCTGACGCAGGCCGAGATCGACACGATGGTGGACTACACCGGCCGCTTTGCCCGGGAGCTGCACGTCACCGGTCTGGTCAACGTCCAGTATGCGGTCTCCAACGGCAAGGTCTACGTCATCGAGGTCAACCCCCGCTCTTCCCGCACGGTGCCCTATATCTCCAAGGTCACAGGCGTCCCGATGGTCGATCTGGCCGTCCGCTGCTGCCTCGGCGAGAAGCTGACCGATATGGGCTACGGCACCGGCCTGCACCCCAATGCCCCCTATGTGGCCGTTAAGGTGCCTGTCTTCAGTTTCGAGAAGCTGCATGGCGTCGATACCCAGTTCGGCCCCGAGATGAAGTCCACCGGCGAGGTGCTGGGCATTGCGCCCAACTACCACGATGCCCTGCTCAAGGGCCTCATCGGCGCGGGCTACACCTTCAAGACCCCCGGCCCGGCTTCCTGCTGCATCTTCACTGTGAAGGACAGCGACAAGCCCGAGTTCGTGGACATCGCGTGGAAGCTCAAGAGCATGGGTTATAAGCTCTACGGCACCTCCGGCACCTGCGCATGGCTCAACAAGCACATGGTGCCCTGCAATGAGGTGCGGAATATGTCCGGTGAAGCGCCGAATATCGTGGACCTTCTGCAGAGCGGTCTGGTGGACTATGTCTTCTCCACCAGCGCCAAGGGCCGCGACCCCAAGCGCGATTCCGTCCGCCTGCGCCGCAAGGCTGTGGAGCTGAGCATCCCCTGTATCACGGCTGTGGATACGGCCAATGCTCTGGTCAACTGCCTGCGCAGCGAGCACAGCATGAAGGACATCCCGCTGGTGGATATTGCAACGCTGTATCATAAAAAATAAACACGCTCCACTACTTCGTGCGCAAAAATATACCGTTTGTGCGCAGCCCCTCGTAATGAGGGGCTGCATTTGTTATACTCAACAACGCAAAATTTGCCAAAAGACGTTACTTTTGGACGTTCCAGGAGGATATAGATACATGACTCGTTCCCAGATGATCGAAACTGTGGCACGCAAGACCGGCTTCACCGAAGCGCAGGTCGAGACCACGATGGACGCACTGTTTGACCAGATCGCCGATTGCCTGCGTGCCGACGAAAAGGTCACTATCGCTGGCTTTGGCCGCTTCGAGATGCGTCCCCGCAAGCCAAAGGCATACACCAACCCCAAGACCAAGGTCTCCAGCCGTCTGGAGTCTACCTCTATCCCCGGCTTCAAGGCCAGTGGCCGTTTCAAGCAGAAGCTTGAGGCAGGCCGCGCCGCAAAGAGCGTCGAAGAGACCGCCTGATAGAACATAACGCGCAAGCGCTGCATCCTTGACCCGGGATGCGGCGCTTTTTTGCTGACAGAATGCGATTTTCATGGTATACTGGGCATATCATCACGAAAAGCGGCCCCCAGAGGGCATTGCGCAGAAGAAAAACGAAAAAGGAACGGAGTAGAAGGATCCATGCTTTACAGCGAGTTACAGTGCAGCGAGGCCATCCATAAGGCCGTAGAGCGGATGGGCTTTGCGGAAATGACCGAGGTGCAGGAAAAGACCATCCCCGTCATGCTGGCTGGGCGCGACGTCATCGCCAAAGCCCCCACCGGCACCGGCAAGACCTGCGCCTTCGGCATCCCGGTGGCGGAGCACATCGACCCCGCCCTCAAGGCCCCGCAGGCCGTCATTCTGGCCCCGACCCGTGAGCTGGCGCAGCAGATCGCCGAGGAGCTGGCCGAGCTGACCTATTTCATGCCGGAAGTGCAGGTGGTCTGCGTCTACGGCGGTGCAAATATGGAAAAGCAGGCCAAGCGCCTCGCCGAGGGCTGCCAGATCGTCGTGGCGACTCCGGGCCGCCTTATGGATCACTACAAGCACCACAGCATCGACCTCGACCATGTGACGCAGGTGGTGCTGGATGAGGCCGATGAGATGCTGAATATGGGCTTTTATAAGGACGTGCGGCACATCATCGGCCTGATGAAGGCCCGCAAGTCCCTCTCCATGTTCTCGGCCACCATCAGCCGGGAGGTGATGGACATCGGCTGGATGTATCAGAAGGACGCCGAAGAGATCACCGTCCAGCCCAAGGAAGAGAGCCAGCCGAAGATCACTCAATATATGCTGGAGACCTCCGGCCGCAATAAGCTGTCGGACTTGGCCCAGATCATCATTGGGGAGGGCTATAAGCGGGTCATGGTGTTCTGTGATACCAAATTCAATACGGCTGCGCTGGCGAACCAGCTGGCCCGGCTGAACTTCTCGGTGGACTGCCTTCACGGCGACCTCTCCCAGAGTGAGCGCAACCGTATCATGCAGAATTTCCGGGATGGAAAACTGAACGTGCTGGTGGCTACCGATGTGGCGGCCCGTGGCATCGACGTCTCGGATGTGGATGCGGTCATTAACTACGATGTCCCCGGTGACAATGAGCACTATACCCACCGCATCGGCCGCACCGGCCGCGCAAAGAAGGAGGGCGTGAGCTATCTGTTCTATGTGCCGGAGGAGAAGAAGCGGGTGCAGGAGCTGCTGCGTCTGACCCGCAATACGGATCTGTGCACGCCGGTGCATTTCGATTTCAATCATGAGCATATCGTGGTGGAAAAGAAGCAAGACAGCGCCGACCGGTTCCAGATCAAGTGCTATTTCTGATGAGAGAATAAGACAGGAAACAGAGCGGGTGTTTTTGGGGCAGAAAGCCCTGAAAGTGCCCGCTCTGCTTTTATATTATAATAAGGAAGAACGGAAGCAAAAAACAGGTCAAAACGCTGCAAAAAAACTGGTGAAAAAGTGCAAAGGCGAAAAAAGAGCAAAAAACTTGTAAAAAAGGCTTGCAAAGTGGGCGGTGATGTGGTATTATACTTGAGCGCCAAGCGCTGAGACAAAAGAATGACTTCCGAGTCTCAGCTAGAAGTAAAGCGAAAAGAACCAATAGACGCGAGAAAGTCCGGCAGGAATGCGAGAGACTTTCGAGACGCTCCAAGTTCGGTAAGAAACGAAAAACTTCGAAAAAATAAAGCTTGACAAAAAACCACTTCTGTGGTAAAATAATCAAGTCGTCAGCCGCTTGGCTGAGGCGCTACAGGACCTTGAAAATTGAACAATATCGAAAAACTTGTAACGGAACCTATTTTCGTGTTGGAAAAACACGTTAAACAATTCCAAACAAAGTAATTCACACAGGACGCAAGCGATTGCGTGCTGAGCGAAGAGAGATTTAACACTTTTTAAGTGATAAATATCATTTAATAAAGAGTTTGATCCTGGCTCAGGACGAACGCTGGCGGCGCGCCTAACACATGCAAGTCGAACGAGAGAGAAGGAGCTTGCTTCTTCGATCGAGTGGCGAACGGGTGAGTAACGCGTGAGGAACCTGCCTCAAAGAGGGGGACAACAGTTGGAAACGACTGCTAATACCGCATAAGCCCACGGGTCGGCATCGACCTGAGGGAAAAGGAGCAATCCGCTTTGAGATGGCCTCGCGTCCGATTAGCTAGTTGGTGAGGTAACGGCCCACCAAGGCGACGATCGGTAGCCGGACTGAGAGGTTGAACGGCCACATTGGGACTGAGACACGGCCCAGACTCCTACGGGAGGCAGCAGTGGGGAATATTGCACAATGGGGGAAACCCTGATGCAGCGACGCCGCGTGGAGGAAGAAGGTCTTCGGATTGTAAACTCCTGTTGTTGAGGAAGATAATGACGGTACTCAACAAGGAAGTGACGGCTAACTACGTGCCAGCAGCCGCGGTAAAACGTAGGTCACAAGCGTTGTCCGGAATTACTGGGTGTAAAGGGAGCGCAGGCGGGAAGACAAGTTGGAAGTGAAATCTATGGGCTCAACCCATAAACTGCTTTCAAAACTGTTTTTCTTGAGTAGTGCAGAGGTAGGCGGAATTCCCGGTGTAGCGGTGGAATGCGTAGATATCGGGAGGAACACCAGTGGCGAAGGCGGCCTACTGGGCACCAACTGACGCTGAGGCTCGAAAGTGTGGGTAGCAAACAGGATTAGATACCCTGGTAGTCCACACCGTAAACGATGATTACTAGGTGTTGGAGGATTGACCCCTTCAGTGCCGCAGTTAACACAATAAGTAATCCACCTGGGGAGTACGACCGCAAGGTTGAAACTCAAAGGAATTGACGGGGGCCCGCACAAGCGGTGGAGCATGTGGTTTAATTCGAAGCAACGCGAAGAACCTTACCAAGTCTTGACATCCCTCTGACCGGCTCTTAACCGAGTCTTTCCTTCGGGACAGAGGAGACAGGTGGTGCATGGTTGTCGTCAGCTCGTGTCGTGAGATGTTGGGTTAAGTCCCGCAACGAGCGCAACCCTTATGGTCAGTTACTACGCAAGAGGACTCTGGCCAGACTGCCGTTGACAAAACGGAGGAAGGTGGGGATGACGTCAAATCATCATGCCCTTTATGACTTGGGCTACACACGTACTACAATGGCGTTAAACAAAGAGAAGCAAGACCGCGAGGTGGAGCAAAACTCAGAAACAACGTCCCAGTTCGGACTGCAGGCTGCAACTCGCCTGCACGAAGTCGGAATTGCTAGTAATCGTGGATCAGCATGCCACGGTGAATACGTTCCCGGGCCTTGTACACACCGCCCGTCACACCATGAGAGCCGGGGGGACCCGAAGTCGGTAGTCTAACCGCAAGGAGGACGCCGCCGAAGGTAAAACTGGTGATTGGGGTGAAGTCGTAACAAGGTAGCCGTAGGAGAACCTGCGGCTGGATCACCTCCTTTCTAAGGAGTCAGGCAAGAATGAAACATCGAAGATGGTTTGTTCTTGGAACAGGTGATAGAGACAAGTTGATTAGATATTGTTCGATTTTGAGGGCCCTGAAAAGGGAACTCAAAGACGTACCTTGAAAACTGAATAATAACTGCGAAACAAAGATTATAGTAAGTTCTTTTTAAGAAATATTACAATTTCAAAAGGAAGGGTAACAATAATCTTCGTTGGCAAGAGAGAATCAAGAGGATACAAGCCATTCTCGAGAGAGAATAGTTTGAATGGTCAAGCGAACAAGGGCGCAGGGCGAATGCCTTGGCACTGGGAGCCGATGAAAGACGTGATAAGCTGCGATAAGCTTCGGGGAGCTGCAAATAAGCATTGATCCGGAGATTTCTGAATGAGGAAACTCACTTGAGTTCATACTCAAGTACGTTGCACTGAAATTTAAAATAGGTGCATCGGGGGAACCGCCTGAACTGAAACATCTAAGTAGGGCGAGGAAGAGACATCAAACGAGATTCCGTAAGTAGTGGCGAGCGAACGCGGAAGAGGGCAAACCGGGAGTAGAAATACTTCCGGGGTACGGACTGCTTTTAGGACTTAATCTGTTAACCGAACGGCATGGGAAGGCCGGTCAGAGAGTGTGAGAACCACGTAGGTGAAAACGGAGAGAGCTGCGCAGATTCCAGAGTACGGCCAGACACGTGAAACCTGGTCGGAAGATGGGGGGACCACCCTCCAACCCTAAATACTACCCAGTGACCGATAGCGTATAGTACTGTGAAGGAAAGGTGAAAAGCACCCCGGGAGGGGAGTGAAAAAGAACCTGAAACCCTGTGCCTACAAGCACCTAGAGCGCGTCAATGCGTGATAGGGTACTTTTTGTAGAACGGTCCGGCGAGCGATTGTATGCAGCAAGGTTAAGGACTTAAGGTCTGGAGCCGAAGCGAAAGCGAGTTTGAAAAGGGCGTTAAGTTGCATATAATGGGCCCGAAACCGGGTGACCTACCCATGGTCAGGTTGAAGTGGAAGTAAAATTCCATGGAGGACCGAACCGACCTCCGTTGAAAAGGCGGCGGATGAACTGTGGGTAGCGGAGAAATTCCAATCGAACCCGGAGATAGCTGGTTCTCCCCGAAATAGTTTTAGGACTAGCCTCAAGTTAGATACCTGGAGGTAAAGCACTGAATAGCCTAGCGGCCGAGAGGTTAGCGAAGCTTATCAAACTCAGAATGCCAGAGTATTGATGCTTGGGAGTCAGACAGTGTCAGATAAATGTCATTGTCAAAAGGGAAACAGCCCAGATCTACAGCTAAGGTCCCAAAGTCAGGTTAAGTGGAAAACGATGTGAAGATACGCAGACAACCAGGATGTTGGCTCAGAAGCAGCCACTCATTCAAAGAGTGCGTAATAGCTCACTGGTCGAGCGTCTTTGCGCGGAGAATTTAACGGGGCTAAACCTGACACCGAAGCTTAGGCAATCCAGTAATGGATTGGGTAGGGGAGCGTTGTATACGCGGAGAAACAGTAGCGTAAGCGGCTGTGGAGTGTATAGAAGTGAGAATGCCGGAATGAGTAGCGCGAATGCAGTGAGAATCTGCATGGCCGAAAGCCTCAGGTTTTTGGAGGAAGGTTCGTCCGCTCCAAGTTAGTCGGGAGCTAAGGTGAGGCCGGAAGGCGTAGCCGATGCACAGACGGTAGAGATTCCGTCACCACCAAAAGAGTTAAGCACAGGGACACATTTGAAGTCTCAGAGCCGGGTGTTGGTTCCGGTAGAGATCGAGGGAAGTTAGTACCGAAGTCTGAGATGGAAGATGGCGAGAAAAGCTGTGTGTATTTCTGAGGTGCCCGTACCGCAAACCGACACAGGTAGGTAGGAAGAAGATTCTAAGGCCAACGGGAGAAGGGTTGTTAAGGAACTCGGCAAATTGACCCCGTAACT
>OKYF01000008.1_pt1:107500-108947 | contig 108947 bp, 89 predicted proteins | sample 1609081 | NCBI WGS metagenome assembly OKYF01 (sample SAMN02675048, study PRJEB24791) | human gut metagenome, SKBSTL034 | isolation source: stool | host: Homo sapiens | place: USA | reverse complement strand
GTCGTAACAAGGTAGCCGTACCGGAAGGTGCGGCTGGAACACCTCCTTTCTGGAGCCTATTTAAGGTTACTGTTTAAGAAAAGAAGAGGAAGCAATAAAGACAAGAGACCTTCACCCGAAGGTTGATTGTACTTCTCGCAAGGTTTTATGATTTATCATAGCGTCCCTGACCACAGATGATGAGGAAAAGGACGAAACGAAGAGAAAGAAGAAGCCGGGCTTCGCGAAGTAAGACGAAGACTCAGAGCGGACGACTTTCTGCCAGTCCTATAGCTCAGTTGGTTAGAGCGCCACACTGATAATGTGGAGGTCGGCAGTTCAACTCTGCCTGGGACTACTTCGGGGGATTAGCTCAGCTGGCTAGAGCACCTGCTTTGCAAGCAGGGGGTCAACGGTTCGAATCCGTTATTCTCCACTTGAGTGACAAACGAGTCACAAACGATCTTTGACATGTTGGACAACGTAAAGGTTCGTTTCAGCAGCAATGCTGAAAACGAAACGAGCAATCAAAAGCAAATTAGGTAACAACCGCGACTGGTCAATGACCAGTCAAGAAGTACAACTTTCAGCAGACACCGCCCACAGCAAAGTGGCGCGGCGAGTAAGTAAGAAAGGGCGTACGGTGGATGCCTAGGCTCTTGCAGGCGATGAAGGACGTGATAAGCTGCGATAAGCTTCGGGTAGGTGCAAATGACCTTTGATCCGGAGATTTCCGAATGGGACAACCCAGCAGGCTGAAGGCCTGTTATCCATCTTATGATGGAGGCGAACGCGGGGAACTGAAACATCTTAGTACCCGTAGGAAGAGAAAATAACAATGATTCCCCTAGTAGTGGCGAGCGAACGGGGAAGAGCCCAAACCGCCCGTGTTCCGGCACGGACGGGGTTGTAGGGCCGCGACATCGCAAGAAACATGATGAGTGGAAGGATTTGGAAAGATTCCCCGTAGACGGTGAAAGGCCGGTACACGAAGTCATGCGAAGCGTAGCGGCACCCTGAGTAGCGCGGGACACGAGTAATCCTGTGTGAATCCGGCGGGCCCATCCGCCAAGGCTAAATACTCGCAAGAGACCGATAGCGAACCAGTACTGTGAAGGAAAGGTGAAAAGCACCGCAAGCAGCGGAGTGAAATAGTTCCTGAAACCGTACGCCTACAAGCGGTCGGAGCATCTTAATGATGTGACGGCGTGCCTTTTGCATAATGAACCTACGAGTTGCCGTCGCTGGCAAGGTTAAGTGTAATGATGCACGGAGCCGGAGCGAGAGCGAGTCTTAACAGGGCGCATAGTCGTCGGCGGCAGACGCGAAACCAAGTGATCTACCCTTGTCCAGGTTGAAGTCCGGGTAACACCGGATGGAGGACCGCACCAATAAGCGTTGAAAAGCTTCTGGATGAGGTGAGGGTAGGAGTGAAAGGCCAATCAAACTTGGAGATAGCTCGTACTCC
>OKYF01000008.1_pt1:0-105000 | contig 108947 bp, 89 predicted proteins | sample 1609081 | NCBI WGS metagenome assembly OKYF01 (sample SAMN02675048, study PRJEB24791) | human gut metagenome, SKBSTL034 | isolation source: stool | host: Homo sapiens | place: USA | reverse complement strand
CATCCTAGGCTAAGTCCCTATCACCCCTCCGGAGTTCTCCTCTTTGCGCAGAATCCCAAAGAGGGTTCGTTACTTCTGCTTTGGGTCGCGGCCTGCCGCGACCGTACAACATTACAGCGGTGTGCCCAACCAAGTTTTCCCGGAGCAAGGGATTAATCAGTCTTTCTTCTATTTTCCAAATGAATCGCGTGCCATTGGTAGAGATGAGCGAATTCTTTTGAGAAGTTGTTGCAATATTGTGAAGATTAGCTGTTTTATTTACATTGTAACGATTATCTTTGTAATCGTCTTAGATAGAATGCAGAAAGGGAGATGCCAAGGGGTACTCCCTCTTTTTGTAGTAGCCCCTTTATAGGGGATTCTCCTTTTCTTTTGCGGTGATTCTTACAAAGCTACTTTAGGGGCTTTCATTATAGGGTTTTGCCTGTTTTCTTCTATGACTTGTTATCTCCTGATCTCTATGGTATGTCTAACGACCACCCATCTCCTAATGCTATGAATCCAAGTGATCTCAGTATAGATTCCTTAGTTACTGCTCTTCCACCCATTACATTGGAGGAAATGAAGTCGATACGGTTGATGAACCGTACCGACCAAAAGTACTTGGCAAATGTGGAAACCTTGAAGAAATTGCTTCGTGCGGTCCAAGGATTGTATTATGCTCAAGAAGTAGACGGATTACGCATCAGTCCCTATGCTACAACCTATTGGGACGATGCTTCACGCGGTATGTATTATTCGCATCAAACAGGGCATGTGCCGCGTACCAAGGTGCGTGTACGTACCTATTTAAGTTCGCACCAGACCTTCCTCGAAGTGAAGAATAAGGATAACCATGGTAAGACTTTTAAGAGTCGGGTGTCGGTCCCTTCGTTGGATGCTGTGATTGAACAAGGCGCAGGGGGTGACTTTCTGCAAGAAGTGACGGGACTGCGTTTGGACAGTTTGGTGCCCACTCTCTCAAACCGTTTCAGTCGGATTACCCTGGTAAACTATGAAAAGACCGAGCGATTGACGATCGATTTTAATATCCACTTTTACAATCATGCGACGCAAGCACAGCAACTCATGGATAACATTGTGGTTATTGAGTTGAAACGCGACGGTCGTGTGCCTTCTCCCATCTTGCCCATCCTGCGTGAGTTGCGTATTAAGCCAGCAGGCTTCAGCAAGTATTGCATTGGTGCGACGGTGACCAATCCCCACCTGCGCATTAACCGTTTCAAAAAGCGACTGATACGCATCCGCAAGGTGGCTGAGTCTCGTTAAGCCTTTTATTGAATAGCTTCTCTCCCTTTCTTTTATAAACCCGTAAGTATGTTCTCTTATTTATCTTATTTCTTTTCAGCTCATAATTTTGAATTTACCCCCTTTATTGTTAGTCTTTTCGGCAACCTGTTACTTAATACGTTTGTAACCTGGTTTGTGGTACACTTCTTCTATTATCCCAAGGGGCGTCGTCGTGATTACTATTTCACGTTTGTCTTATTAAGTGTCAGCATCTTTATGCTCATTGCCCTTTTGCTTCGTGACACCCACGACATGGGCATTGGAGCAGCCTTGGGACTTTTTGCCATCTTCGGTATCATCCGTTACCGTACGGAGAGTGTGCCCATCCGTGAGATGACTTACCTTTTCTTCCTTGTTGCACTCAGTGTGCTCAACGGGAAGTGTGACAGTATCAACTTCTTGGAACAGTTGGCAGTGAATGCCATCTTCATTCTGTGCGTATGGTTCTGCGAACGCTTCCTCGCCACGAAGGATGAAGGTTGTAAGTATGTACGCTACGATAACATAGACCTGATTCAACCTGAGCGTTATGAAGAGCTGAAGGCAGACTTGGAGAAGCGTTTGGGATTGAAGATCAATCGCGTGGAAGTCGGAGCGGTCGATTTCCTGACGGATATGACCATGCTTCGCGTCTTTTATTACGATCCGGAAAAGCGTATCAAGTCCATTGACCGTATGTTTAAGATTCCTACAGAGTAAATATTATAAGTAGCTGCTGCAAATTATTTTATATCATTCAGTCCAATATACATCATCTTCTCATGAAATCACCTCTCCTTTTCTGCTGCTTAGCTTGTGCTGCGGTCACTCCAGCCTTGGCTGATTCAGGTGACGATTTCGGTTTGTGGACCGAAGCTACGGTACAGAAAGCATTTTCTAAGTCCTTCTCCATTGACGGTGGATTGGAATTCCGACTCGACGACAAGTTCAGTCAACCTTCGCGTTGGGCGGTTTCGGCCGGTGCATCCTATAAGCCCTTGAAATATCTTTCTTTGGGTGCCAGTTACGTCTTTATCCACGACTATAAGTCGGAAGAAGTGAAGGCAAAATACGAGACCGACGAGACGGGAGCACCCGAATTAGACGATGCAGGTCGTCCCATCTTGGATGGATACAATGTCGAACAGGGTTATTGGCGCAATCGTCACCGGGCTTTGTTGGAAGTAACGGGTAAGGTCGAAGCCGGCCGTTTCACCTTCTCGTTGCGCGAACGTTACCAGTACACCCGTTATGTGGGCGAAACGATTCAGCAACATAAGTTCCGTAACCCCATTTCTGAAGCTTTGTTGCCTGGATTTACTGGGGAAAAGTATGAATATGCCGGTACTACCTTTAGTGAACACAGTGTGGGCCCCGATGTCAAGGAAAGCAAGGACAAGCATTATCTGCGTTCGCGTCTGCAAGTAGAGTATAATATCAACCATTGCCACTGGACCCCCTATGTATCCTATGAACTGGTGAATGATTTGCAGGATAAATTCGACTTAGAGAAGGGACGTTTGAAGGTCGGTGCTGAATGGAAGATCACCAAGAAGCACCGTTTGGATGTCGCTTATCTGTGGGATAAAGATGCAGATGACGAATCGAACAGTAATCATCATGTCATCTCATTGGGATATAAATTTAAATTTTGACGGCAAAAGCTGAAAAAGTTTGGCATTTTGTTCGTTTGTCCCAAAATGTAGCTTTATCTTTGCGCAGTACTTTTAGACTATACTGCCTATGAAATCGTTATTATTTACACTGATGTTAGCCATGGGAGCTACAGCTGCCCAGGCACAGGATTACAAGTATGTCACTCTTCAGCAAGCCAATGGCGTAGAGAAGAGTTTGGCTATTGATGGTTTGGTTTTCACGTTTAGCGAAGGCAAGCTCGTAGCCAAGAACACGGCAGAAACGGCTACGTTTGATTTGAGTGCGCTCAGCAAGTTCTTCTTTGCAGAGAAATCTACGACTGCTATTGAAAGCGTGTCAAAAGATGCTCCTCAAATTGATGTAGCGATTCGTGATGGTAAATTGCAGCTCACCGCTCCTGAGGGTAGCCAAGTTCGTGTATACAGTATGGACGGCCGTCAGGTTCCCGCTACGCAACAGCTGACCAAGGGTGCTTACATTGTTAGCGTAAACGGCAAGAGCTTCAAGGTACTTGCACAGTAAGCTGTAGCATCCACGTAGTTATATAAATATTTTGAATGAAACAGATTCGTCTAATCATCGCGGCTCTGAGTTTGTCGCTGCCTCAAGTGGCAACGGCGCAAACCATGAAGATTTATCAAGGTCAGGTGATTACCGCTATACCCGCCGCCACGGCAGCCGATGTGGTTTTTGCCGAGGGCGGCGGCTCTTTTTCGGTCATGGGAACCACCTATCCTGTGACGAAAGTAGACCGCATTACTTTTGACCATACCACCGTTGCGCCTCGCACCGTTCGAGTGGCTTACGATGATGCACAGACTTGGGTCACCGTGTCGGCTGACATCGCACCCTATCTGACCGTTCGCGCACAAGGCGGACATGTCAGCGTCGTGGCAAATCCCGAACTCCAGCAAGAGGTAACCTATGAACTGGCTGGTGAGGCAAGTCAGGGTTCCTTCTATATGGATGGAGAATATAAGGCTACGCTTCTCTTGAGCGATCTGATCCTTACCAATCCCGACAGTGCCGCTATTAACATCGCTAACGGAAAGCGTATCAAGGTAAAAATTCCAGCACAGACCGTCACTACCCTGACCGATGGTGTGGCAGGCACTCAAGATGCCTGCTTCTTTATCAACGGTCATGCGGAATTTGAAGGGGGCGGTTCGCTCCAGTTGGTTGGAAACACGAAGCATGCCTATGCTTCGGATGAATATACCCAGTTTAAGTCCGATTTCGGAACCTTCCGAGTGACCAAGGCGGTTTCAGACGCGATGCACATTGAGCAATACCTGCAGTTGGAGGGCGGAACCTTCTATCTTTCTGGTCAGCAAGGTGATGGCATCGACGTGGGTATTACCAAGGATCCTACCGACGAATGGAATGGACAGGCCTTTATCCGTGGTGGAAAGATTGTGGTAGATGTAGCCGCCGATGATGTCAAGGGCTTGAAGACCGACAGTGCCTTGACCTTTACGGGAGGTACTATCGAAGCAACCGTTTCGGGTCTCGGTACCAAGGGCATCAGTGTCGGCACCGACTTGCTCATCCAACAGGCTCCCGATACGCCCGTTCTGATTAAAATGAATGTAACGGGAACAACTTACAAGCCCCAAGACCCCGTGCTTGAGTCGAAGTGTCGCGGCATGAAAATCAAGCGTGACTTCACCTTCGACGGCGGCACCATCGACATGACTGTTACGGGTGTCAAGGCCAAAGGCATTTCGTGTGACGGACAGTTTATCTATGTCAGCGGTCAGACGAATGTGATGCCTTCTTAAATACGACTTTCTCTCTAAAAAACAATTCAGCCCTGTAAGAACCATACCTTCTCTCCTAAACAAGGAGAGGGTGTGGTTCTTACAGGGCTGAATCGTTTTTGAACCCCATGGAGAGAGGAAGGAGTGAATCGAGCTCACGCTCTTTTGCCGTGAGGTGGTTTACCCTCACTTAATCAGTCTGCTGACCGCTTCGTCTTCTCCTACAATCCACATGGCATCTCCGCGTTCGATGGTGCGGTCTGCTGTGGCAGGAATAATATTGCCCGAAGCGTCCTCGAAGCCTACTACCATGCAATGGTACTGGGAGCGGATGCCGCTGTCGCGCAGGCGTTGACCGATAAAGCGATTGCCTTCGCGAATGATGACGCGGCGCAACTGAAGCGTACTTGTAGCCAAAGGAAGTTGGTGGTGTTCCTGGTTCATGCGTTGGGCGAAAGTTTGCAGGCTCTCATCGTCACCAATCGCTTCGATGCGGTCACCCGGGAAAATCATGGCTTCGCCACCCGGTACGTTCAATCGGTGCGCCCCGCGTACAATGGCCGCAATCATAACCCCATCGCGGTGACTAAAGTCCAGTTCGTAGAGGCGTTTGCCCGCCCAGGCCGAGTGTTCCGGTACTTCGAGTTCCGCCAAGTGGATGTTGCGGTTGTTGAGTCGGCCCGCATAGCCGGGTTCGCCACTTTTCGCCCGTACCTCACGCGAGCGGAGGTTTTGGATGAATGTACGTTCCAGTTTGATGCTGACCCACTTCACTCCACGCAGGGCAATAAAGAGTCCGACGAGTAATACCGAAGTGCCTACGTGCCAGGGCCACCAGAACGGAGAGAGAAAGTTGATGACATAGTAGACCGCAGCCGCAGCCAGTGCATAGCGCAGTCCGAAGGTCAGCCAAAGGCCCATGCGGTCCAGGCGGCTACGACGGCTCAGCAGTTTCCATTCTTCCGAATGATTCTTACGCATCACGATGGCACGCAGGAAGGGAGAAGCCGTGGCAAGTGTCAGCAGTCCACAGGTAATGTTGCCCGGCCAGTGACCGAATGCCCCGCGACACAGTGGCAACAAGGCCGCAAACGAAATCAGTATAACCGCTACGCTCAGGGTGAAGTAGGCTCCCACCTGACTAATGAGTGCGGTGAGCAGGCTGCGCCACGGGTTCTTACGGAGCGGAGTGGCGGTCTGACGCTGGTGTTGGCGGTTCTCGAAATGCGCCAGCATGTTGTCAGGCACGATGCGTTCAACCCAGCCTGCTACGGGGTGAGCCGCGCGAATCATGTAGGGGGTGAAGAAGGTCGTAATGATGCTCACTGCCACGACAACGGGATAGAGAAAGTCGTCGGTCACGTGGAGCGAAATGCCGAGTGAGGCAATGATAAAGGCAAACTCACCAATCTGAGCCATGGAGAAACCGCTCTGAATCGCCGTGCGCAGCGGTTGTCCTGAGATGAGAAAGCTGGAGGTGCCAAACACGGCTTGTCCCAACATAATCGCCAGACAGAGTACGAGAATCGGCAGACCGTATTCCACCAGTACGGCGGGGTCGACCAGCATACCTACGGAGACAAAGAAGATGGCGCCAAAGAGGTCCTTGACGGGCGACACGACACGCTCAATGCTCTCGGCTTCGACCGTTTCGGCGAGGATACTGCCCATCATAAAGGCTCCGAAGGCCGAACTGTAGCCTGCCTTGTTGGCCATGACTACGAGAAGGAAGCAGAGCCCGATGCTGACCACGAGCAGGGTTTCCTTATTCATCCAGCGATGGGCTTTACGCAAAAAAATCGGCACCATGTAGATGCCCACGACAAACCAGAGGATGAGGAAGAAACCTAGCTTGAACAGGCTGCCGACCAGCTCCATGCCTTCAAACTGACGCGACACCGCCAAGGCACTCAGCACGACCATGAGCAAAATGCCGAGTATGTCCTCCAGGATTAGTACGCTCAACACTTCGCCGGCAAACTTCTTTTGCCGCAGCCCAAGGTCGTCGAAGGCTTTGTAGATAATCGTCGTACTCGACATGGCAAGCATACCGCCCAGGAATAGGCTGTTCATGGTGCCCCAGTGGAAGAAATGTCCGACCGCGCTGCCCACACTCATCATGCAGAACATGATGCTACAGGCGGCGATGATGGGGCCGACCCCCATTTTGACAATCTTCTTAAAGGAGAATTCGAGTCCGAGGGTGAACATCAGGAAGATGACGCCAATGTCGGCCCACGTATGGATGCTTTCCATGTTGCTGACCGAAGGCGTATAGGGCATGTGTGGACCGGCAATGAAGCCTGCCACAATGTACCCCAATACTAAGGGTTGTTTGAGGCGTTTGAATAGGAGGGTGACAATGCCCGCACTGATGAGGATGAGGGCGAGGTCGGTGATGAAACTTTCCATAGAAGGGGGTTGCGCTCTTGTGAGGGGAGGTTATGTGATAAGAGGTTGTGCGACGAGAGGTGGTGCTTTTGCGGTGGGGTGAAATAACGAAATATCGAAATATCGCTATAACGGCATTCCGATATAACGATATTTCGATATAACGATCTTTCGACGAATCTTTAGCCTCGGTTAGCAGTCAGTTCTACAATCTTGACTACCAAGTCAGACGCTTTGCGAAGCGAAGGAATGGGGAGGAACTCGTGCGGTCCGTGGAAGTTGAGTCCGCCCGCAAAGATGTTGGGGCAAGGGAGTCCCATGAACGAGAGTTGCGCACCGTCTGTACCGCCACGGATGGCGCGTACCTTCGGGGTAATCTCGCAGGCCTTCATTGCGTCGAGTACAATGTCGATCACGTGGGGCACCGGTTCAATCATTTCGCGCATGTTGTAATACTGGTCGTGAAGTTCAGCCTTCACGATGCCTTCGCCGTAGCGTTCGTTGGCCCATTCCACCGCCTTCTCAATAAAGCGTTTGCGGCGTTCGAAGCGCGCGCGGTCGTGGTCGCGGATGATGTAGGTCAACGAGGCACGTTCTACATTGCCCTCGATGCCCAGCAGGTGGAAGAATCCCTCGTACGAAGTCGTCTGTTCAGGCGTTTCGTGCGTCGGCATTTGGGCAGCAAATTCAGCAGCTACGCGCGCTGCATTGATCATCTTGTTTTTAGCATAACCCGGGTGCACGCTTACGCCCTTCACCTCGATGTGGGCACTTGCTGCATTGAAGTTTTCATATTCCAGTTCGCCCAGTTCGCCGCCGTCCATCGTGTAGGCCCATTCGCAACCAAACTTCTTCACGTCAAACTTGTGCGCCCCCAGTCCGATTTCCTCGTCGGGGTTGAAGCCCACGCGAATCTTGCCGTGCTTGATTTCGGGGTGGGCGATGAGGTACTCCATGGCACTCACGATTTCGGCAATACCCGCCTTATCGTCTGCACCGAGCAGGGTGTGCCCGTTGGTTACGATGAGGTCTTCGCCCACGTGGTCCAAGAGTTCGGGAAACTTCTTCGGTGAAGTCACCAGTCCCGCCGCAGCATCCAATACGATGTCGCCGCCGTCATAGTTTTCCACTATGCGCGGTTGTACATTTTCGCCTGAGCAGTCGGGGCTTGTGTCCATGTGGGCAATAAAGCCGATGGTCGGCACGTCCTTGTCCGTGTTAGCGGGCAGGGTAGCATACACATAGCCGTTATCGTCGAGTTCCACCTCGGTAAGTCCGAGTGTGGTGAGTTCTTCTTTCAGATATTCCGCCAGTTTCCACTGCTTATCCGTGCTGGGGGTCTTGCCTGTATCTTCAGCCGACTGAGTGTCGAAGGCTACATACTTTAAAAATCTTTCTACGATGTCCATTTTGTTTGATTTTAATGGTTTTGCTGCGCGCAAAATTACGGATAAAAAGCGAGTGCCGTGCCAGTTCACCGTCGGTCAGTGAGCCGATTGGCATAAAAAAACCGCCACACCCGATTGGGTGAGGCGGTTAAGCAGAGTGGTGTGCACTGTCCCTTGCGGGGAGCGTGCTTTATTCTTCGCTATCGTTCCAGCTTTCGCTGCTCCAAGAATCGTGGCCGGCAGAGAAGAGGTTGTCTGCATGGTCAATGGTAGGAAGTTTGTCGTGAGTTGCCGGATTACTTGCCGTCAGCACAGCACTTTCTACGTTTAAAGCGAGCGTTTCAACTTGCGGTTGGATATAATTGCGTTTCATTGTCTATGGATAGTTTAGGAGTGAATATACAGTTTCGAGATTACTTAACGAGCACCTTCTTGCCGTTGATAATGTAGAGACCCTTAGCCCAACTTCAACATTTCCTCCCCAAAACTTCCCTGTAATTCAACATCTTCAGTTTTTGCACATTTATTGTGGGTACTACAAATTTTCCAATTCCACAGAATTGGGCTGATGAAGATAATACCTTCGGAAGGGGGTGGGATTATAGCGAAGCAAGCGGTATATCTCGGCGGCTTTGTCGGTTGGTTCGGAACACATACGCAACGTGACGTGTTCTCCCAATGCGTTGGTACCTTCGGTCGTAATGGCTTTCTGAGTGGAAAGAATACGCTTGAGTTCCGTCCAGTAATGAGTGATGCCCTGCAGTTTAAGTTTGTAACGGATGGTGTTGACTATCCAATATGCCAGCAACCCGAAAAAAAGGTGAGCATCGGCACTTTCGTCTTTCTGATGATAGATGGGACGCAGGTTCAGGTCCGTTTTGAGTTGACGGTTTGAGGTCTCAATTTCGCGGATCAGGTTGTAATACTCCCATGTTGACTTTTCATCGAGCGTAGGAACATTGGTGCGCAGAAAATAAGTTCCGAAGCGCTTCTCCTGCGTGTCTTCTGATAGGGTTATCTGCCAGCGGATGTCGCCCATGTGATTGGGATTTGCTTCTGAACGGACGTATTCTATCTGATAATACTTTGAAACAGAGGGGTATTTTTCCATGGCTCGACCGATGCGCTCAAGCACCTTCTCGTAGGTTTTTATACCACCTTTGGTGAAGAGTGCGCGCCGTGCCTTAAGAAGTTCTGCCTCAAAACGCTCGCGCCACTGGCGGTTCATTGAACTTTCGGTCATGGATTTTGCAGGGGAGTTGACCTGCAGATAATAGTCGCCCTCTGGTTCGTGAGCTACTTCGGCCAGGGTGATAGGACGTCGGCGACTGTCCAGCACCGTTACTTTGCTACCTTCATCCTTGAGCGTGTAATCCTTCAGTTTCGAACGGCTCACGCAAAGATAATTGTAGCCTGAGTCCTTCAGCAGTTGCAGATTGGCTTCTGTGGCGATTCCTGCATCAACCACCACCAGCACCTTTTCCTCCGGATTACGGGATACAGGATTGCGGGCTATGATGCGTTCCACCATATCAGGAAGCGACTGAGGGTCAGTTGTATTTCCTTCAAGGATAGAACTGTAACGGATAAAACCTTCGGTATTGATGGCTAGCGCAAGCACCAGGAGTTTACAGTCCGAACGCTTTTCTTTAGAACGTCCGAACTTGGCTTTGGCAGACTGACGTTTGCTGCCTTCGAAGTAGAAGTTTGTCAGATCGAAGAGCATGATACGATTCGTCAGATTGAACAACGAGTCGGTTCTGCGGCAGAGGTGACGTTCTAATTCTTCCTTCATCGCATACAGCTCAGGAGCTGCTGCATACACTTCACGCTGCGTAGGGCAATCTCCGAAATTGCCGGTCTGCAGTTCCATGGCAGCAGAATTTACTTCCATTAAACGCAAGGATTTCCATTCCGAAGAAGCGTAAACAGTTCTGATAATCAGTGATGAAAGCGTTGATTGAATCTTGCGTTCACTCCATCCCCGCCGCTGAAGAAACTTGTCAATCTGCAACTCTCGGATAGCCTGTAGACATACGTTTTCGGCACCCACCTCACGGGCATCCGTATGTTCGATGGTGTTGACATCAACCAATCGGCGAGCCTTTCGAACCGACTCTTCATAGCTTTCACGTGCAGCGTCGATAGTACCTTTTCGCTTCATTTCTTCCCAAAAGGAGTAGACGTAGCTACACACTATCTCGCTCATCTCCTTCATCGGATTCATATCAAAGAGATGTTGCTGTCCCGGCAGTTCACCACTTTGTTCAAGCAGGTAGGAAAGTCCACGGCGGATGTCGCAGATTTCATCTGTAGTCAGTTCGGGCAAGAATCCCGCTGCAAGCATCAGACGGGTACGCACGCGTCCTTCCGCATCACGGAACGACTCCTTGATGCGGTAGTAATGGTCCATTTCCCCGGTTGCAGGGTTAATTCTTTTGTCCGAAACGAAATACATGCCGCAAAGGTACACACTTCTTTCGACATGCTTGGGTACTACAAATTGCTTAGCGGCATACGCAGAATTGATTATCAGCAGTTTCGGAGACGAAAAACATCGAAAAAAGGCTGATTTTTCTTTGGAGCGTTAAAGTTGGGTTAGCGAGCTTTTCGTTCATCACGCGGCGACCATCGAGTGTATAAACCACGCGGTTAGCTTCATTTGCCTGCTCTACAGCTTCGATACCCGTAGCGTTGCCTTCGAGGTTGAACTTCTGCGCACCCTGTGCTACATCCTGTTTTACAGCGAGGTAAGCCTTGCCTGCCTTCATCTTAAATGCACCGCCTTCTGCTGCGCCCCAGTAGAAGCCGAGATTCTTCTTTTCTGCGAAGTTATTATAAGCGAGCTTGTAGTAAATGTAGCCAGCTTCAGTGGCAAATACGCCGTCTTTGTCAGCACCCTTGAGGAGGTTGGTGGTGGGAGCTGTTTCAGTAGACGTTGTGGTAGTAAAGGTAACGCTTTCCTTACCAGGAGCCTTAACGAGTACGGGGGTCTTAGCCGGTACATTCTGACCTGCTGCGTACTTGTAGTCTACGTCTAAAACGCCATTTTTTACGCCAGTTACGATACCGCATGAAGCACCAGCGGGGACAGTCAGAGCGTTAGCATTGTAGAGTGTACCGAAGCCTTCAGCCAAGTTTACGGTTACTTCTTGGGTGGCACCGCCCGCTTGTTCCCATTCAATGGTGATGCTGGTGAGGAATACGGCACCGCTATTAGAGCGTAACCCAATGAAAGCGAAATCTCCCTCAATTTCAAATGAATTGGTAGGTGCATTTTCATCATATTTAATGCTTCCAAGGAGAGTACCAGCTTTTTGCTCGTCTACCAAATCATTATAATCCGTGTATTTATTTTTACTACCATAAATATTGAGTGCTCGCGGAGATGTTTTTGCAGTATTGCTATCCCAAACAACTGTTACCTTTTTAGCTTTACCGCCAGTTGTTGTGGTTACGATGCCGCTGTATTTCTTCTTTCTTGTGTCCCATCGTAGCTGTACCGTATTTTGATACTGACCAGCACAGTTGATAGCATAAACAGCCCCACTCGTACCAGTTACAGTTACATCCTTGTAAGTAGGTTCTGTAACTCCCGTTGCTTCCTGATTAATCAAGTCCTCAACAGTTTTCTGTGCATTCGCACTCAGTCCTCCCATCACACAAGCCAAGATGAGGAGGAACATTTTTGTAAATCGTAAATAACTCATAGTGATATAATAAATTGAATTAATCTCTTTCAAAGAACGTGTCTTTGTCTTTTCGCCTGCAAAATTAGCCCCATTCTGTGAAGAAAGGGTGAACGAACGGTGTATTTCTTTCATTTTCATGGAAGAAAGTCTTCGAAAGGGGGAATTTGGGGAGGGAAAAGTGACGTTTGGGAAGGGAAAAGAGAAGAAGGGGGAGCGGCGGAAACTTTGTTTTCTTCTTCGCGTTCCCCTTTCGTGTCGTGCGAAGCATGGAAACGGCGGCAGGCGAAGGGGCTTTTCTGCCTGGGCAGTGCCTCTTTCGCATTACCCATTGTCATTCTATCGGAAGAAGGACAATTTTCCACTCCGATATTTGTCCTTCTATCAGGAGAAAGACAAATTTTAGTCCTTCTACTTGTCGTTCTCTCTGTAGAAGGACAATTTTAGTGGCTGCGATTTGTCCTTCTATCAGGAGAAAGACAAATTTTAGTCCTTCCACTTGTCGTTCTCCCTGTAGAAGGACAATTTTAGTGGCTGCGATTTGTCCTTCTCACCACCATCGGACAAATAGAGAGTCTACACGGGGAGGAGCGAGGCTTCTGCGACTCATTGTGCTGGGCCGCCGTACACGGCAGAGAGTGGGGGTAAGTAGGATTTTATGTATAACTAATTTTCCACACGGCTACTTAACAGCCGTCTTCTTATTGTCATTTAACACGGGAGAGTCTACGTTCCATGGTGAATGCGCTTACCTTTGTGTCACTTCATTTCCATTGTTTCATTTCAAACACCTTATCATACATGATGACTCATCAAGATTTTATGCAGCGTGCCATCGCCCTGGCGGTGGAGAATGTGCGTCAGGGCGGTGGTCCCTTTGGTGCCGTCATTGTACGCGACGGAAAGATATTGGCAGAAGGCGTGAACCGCGTGACGGCAAACCACGACCCGACGGCGCATGCCGAAGTGCAGGCTATCCGCAAGGCGGCGGCTCTGCTTCAAACCTTCGACCTGCAGGGTTGCGACATCTATTCCTCGTGCGAACCCTGCCCCATGTGTCTGGGTGCCATTTATTGGGCACACCTCGACCACCTCTATTTTGCCGCCTCAAAGGATGATGCCGCCGAGGCGGGGTTCGACGATGCCTTTATCTACCGCGAACTGCCCCTCCCCATTCACGAACGCAAGCTCACCACGGAGACCCTTCTCGAAGCCGAAGGCAAGCAGCCTTTTGACGAGTGGATGGCGAATACTGACCGCGTGGAGTATTGAGGCAGAAGCCGCTTCCTTCTTCTGAAAGGGCGGAAACGACAAACGCAACACCGTTCCATTGTTTTTCAAGAATCAATGGAACGGTGTTGCGTTTCTTGTTGGGTGTAAAAGCGGAGATTGCGTGCGGTTAGTACCACTCGCCTTCGTCGTCATCGGTCGGGGTCGAGCCGTCCTCCGATTCGCCGTTTTCCATGCGCTCCAGCTCCTCGGGCGTGTATTCGTCCTCGTAATGCTGTTCGATGGGGAGCATTTGCTCCACAGGCTGGTTGGGTTTCAACTCGATGGGGGCAAAGGTCTTCTCGAAGTATTCCAGGTAGTCGTTGATGCTGAAGAGCGTGCCGACCAATTCGAGATTCTCCTGCGAGATAAGCAGGACGCGTCCTTTCTTCAAGTAAGGCAGGAGTTCCTTTGCGCGGTAACAGCGTTGGGCATAGGCGTGGGCCTCTTCGTAAGAGTGGAAGCCCGCAATGCGCAATTGCGAGAGCCCCTTCTCCTTGACCAGACTCATGTCGAAACCGCTGACTACGAAGGACGTGAAGTTGAAGTGCGCCATTTCGTAGAGCAGGCCGTTGGCATTGACCGAGTCGGTGGGGAACATCAGGACAAAGAGGAAGGGCGTCTGACGCTCGGGTGAGAACTGCCGGCGGTTGGCGGCATCGGTTGCGGCAGAGTCGGCGGCGGCAGAACGGCGATCCCAAAGTGACCCGAGGTCGAAGGTACCCGTGCCCGGTTGGCGTCCGCTCTCCAACCCTTTGACAATCATGCCCGCGAGGGGACTGACGTCACTCTCGGGGAACTGGCTGATGAGGTCGCGCAGTTCCTTGATGAGGTCAGCAGAGGTCGCGGTGCCAAGGCGGCTCAGCGCGTGGATAAGGATGAACTTGGGGCGGTTGAGTCCCTTGGGATATTTCTCCGTCGAACGTTCGAAGTTTTGCTCAACGGTGGCCAAGTCGCGCCGACGGTAAGCCTGGTAGGTGGCCGTGTAGAGCGAATCCTCCAATTGCTTGCCATAGCGGGCATTGTACTCAAAGTCGGGCGCATTGATCAGGCGCGCGAGGTCGTTGTCGGGGAAGCGGGAGGCCAAGAGTTGCTTCATCGCCAGGGCGCGGTCAGTCTTGCCCCAACGCGAGTAGAGTAGGAAGAGCTGGTAGTAGGCATCGGCCAGCTGTTCGAAGGTGGGGTATTGGTTGACCAATCGCTCCAGGGTTTCGCTTGCCAGCGGGAAATCTTCCAGATCGTCCTTTTCGATAATGCCCGCGTTGTAGAGACCATCCATGATGATGGCATCAGAGGCCGTTTTGGCTTCGGCGGTAAAGGGAATCTGTTTGAGGTAGTATTCGCGGGTATGCGGGTCGTCTGCCACAGAATCGTTGGCGGCAGAGTCGGCAGCCAGTTCCTCAGCTTGGGCGATAGAGTCCTCTGCCGCACGGAGCGAGTCTTCCGCTTCGTAATCATAGCCCGTTTCGTTGTCCATGGCTACGACCGTACGGTTCGAGCGGCGCCAGTTGTCCTCATTCTTGCGCTTGCCCCAACGTTTGGCAAACTCCTGTTTGCCCTGCATGACCGCCGTAGGGTTGTAGAAGTACCAGAGGCCTTCCTTGCCCGGTTGCGGACGGTTGGGCGTAGTCGTCGGGGTGTTGTTCGTTCCGTTTTGCGCATTTTCCTCAGCGCGTGCCTGGGCGGCAGAGTCGCGGCGCGCTTTGCGTTCGGCCTCCTCCTTGCGCTTGAGGGCTTCGATGACGCGGTCAATAGCGGCATTGCGGTCAGCCTCACTCATGCGGGCCAGTTCCTGCAAACTGTCTTGCAGGGCAACGGCAGAGGTGTAGGGTACGAGTTTGTCGAGCACCTTCGAACGGCGGGTGATTTCCTCGTAGTTGTCGTAGTCTTTGCTGATGAGGCCGATTGCCTCGGTGTAACAGGACTGGGCAAGGTCGAACTTGCGGCGGTCCCAATAAATGGAACCGAGGCGGAGGAGCAATACGCCCTTCTCGACACCGCCGCGCGTGCTCTTGGCGCGTCCCGTTTCGTAGGCACTGATGGCTGCCGCCGTGTCGGCCGTGTGCAGGTAAATGTTACCCATGGCGTAGTAGACTTGGTCGAGGTAGTCCTTGTTGTTTTCCGACCGCGCCATGTGTTTCAGTCGGTTAATCATCTTCTTGTCCGACCGGCGGTCGGTCGCGAGGACTTCCGTCTGGAGAATGCGGGCGTTAAAAGCGAGTTCGAAGGGCGGACTCTTGCGAATGCACTTTCCCAATGCCTTATAAGCCGCCTGCTGGTTGCCCAGGTGGTGGTTGACCTGACCGAGGAGAAAGTAGAGACGGGCTTGCTGGTAACTGCCACGGGCCTGTCGGGCAGTGCGCTCCAGGTAGGGCAGGGCTTCGGCAAAGCGTTCCTGACGGAGCAGGAGGTCGGCCTGGGTGGCATCGGCGGCACGCTGTACGCGGGTACCCGTCGAGTCACGACGCACCTTGGAGAGGGCTTCTTCGGCATCATAGTACCAGTCGATCTGGGCATAGCAACGCGCTTGCCACTGACGTGCCTCGGCAGCTACTGCGGGTTCGGCAGCATAGAGGCGGGTGATGTAGGAGAAGGTAGAGGCCGCTTCGAGAAATTCGCCTTGCTGAAACTGGGCTTCGCCCATGAGGAGCCAGGCATTTTTGAGGAAGGGATTGAACTCCTTGCGTTGCAGGTATTGTTTCATCTTCTTGCTCTTCCGTTTGCCGGGACTGACTTGAGGGCGGCGTTTGATGGAGTGGAGCGTGATGACCTTCTGGCACTTGGTAATGGCGGTTTCGTATTGAGGCTTGCCCGTAGCGCGTGATTGTTCGTTGGCTACGAGAAAGACGGGGAGCATCTCGGTGTAATTGTCCTTGTGACCCGCCTCTTTGGCTTTTTCTCCTTCCAGGAAGGCCTGGTGTCCGTTGAAAAAAGTGTTGTAACGGGAGGTGAAGGAGTGCCACCAACGCGTCATCCCCGTGTTTTTCTTGGTGGAACACGAGGTGCAAAGCAGGAGGCAGAGGCTACAGAGGAGTAGGGGGATGCGGGGTATGTGCATGCTGGGAAGGAAGCTGGATTAGGGGGAAGAGGGGGTGGTTGGACGGTGGGCTGTCGAATATGGGTTCGGTCGTTTTCTCGAAAAGCCGAACGATCAATCATTTGAGATAACGACTTTGGGGATATACACCCAACGACCATTTTACCTGATGAGGTTTCGGACTTGACGAGCTTTTCCAAGGCTATCAACTGCCTTTTCCCCGTCTTATTGTACGGCAAAGGGCATAAAGCGTGATGCTGACAAGGATAATCGAGGCTCCGCCGGGAACATCGGCCCAATAGGAAAGGAAGAGGCCGCCAACGCAACCTATGTAGGCGAAGAGGGCGGAGAGAAGAACTTGGCGCTGAAAGGTGTGGATGAAGAGGGCGGCGGTCATTTGGGGAACGCTGAGCAGGGAGATGACCATGACAATGCCGACTAAGTGAAGGCAACCCACAATGGTCAGCGCGGTGAGGAGGGTCAGGATGCTCTCGATGAGGGTGACGGGGAGTCCCTGGGTGCGGGCAAAGTCGCGGTCGCAGGCGATGCAGATGATGGCTCGTTGGCACAGGACGTAAAAGAGGAAGGTCACCAGGGTGAGACTGCCTAAAAGGAGGAGGTCGGTGGTCGAGATGCTCAGTATATTGCCAAAGAGGTAGGAGGGAAGGTCGGTCATGAAGCCGGGGGTGAGGTAGGCAAAGAGGATGCCGAGTGCCATGCCGAAGGTCCATAGCATGGCGATAGCGGCGTCTTCCCGAACTGTTCGTTTGCCGCTCAACCATCGGATGCACAGTCCAGAACCTAAGGCAAACAGGGTGGCTCCCCACAGCGGAGGAAATCCAAAGTAGGCTCCTAAACCGACGCCACCCAGGGAGGCGTGGGCCATGCCGCCTCCGGCGATGACTAAGCGTCGCGTCACCACGTAGGTGCCTACGATGGCGCAAAGAAGGGAGGCAAGGAGGGCACCTAGTAGGGCATGCTGAAAGAAGGGGTAGGTGAGGATGGACATAGGGGCGGGGGATGGGGGAGTTTATGCGGTTGTGTAGTTGTGTGGTTATGGGGTTTGGGTTATAGGGTTATAGGGTTATGAGTTAGCATAAGTAAGCTCATAACCCAACAAATGCCCTAATCGAACAAGCCAGTTTCTTCAGCCCCTCATTTCTTGTCGGAATTCACCGACAATCAGGAACACCTCTTCGCGAATGGGGTCAGGGAGCGTAATGCCGCGTAACTGGAGCGAGCGTACCCAGCCGGCCACTTCCTCTTCGCGCATGGTGTCGAGCACATCCTCGAAGCGTTCAACTTCTTCAGCCGTGTATTCATGGGCCTGACGACCACGGAAGACATCGAGTTCCTCGTCGTCGTAATACTCCACTTCCTGACTGACCGCAGCCAGCAGACTTTCTTTTTCACAGATATCGTGCTGTCCGCAGCAATCGTCGGCATGCGCTTTCTGGATGCCAGGCATTTCTTCGATTTCACCTCGTTCGAGTTTGCGGCGCAGGATGCGGTCACGTATCCAACCCGCCAAAAGGGCAACGATGAAAAGACCCAAGAGAGAATAGAGAAGAACTTCCATAACGTATAAGATGGTGAATGGGGTAATTGGAGGGGATGAAATATTTATTTCGCAGACAAGGAGGCAATGTCTTTCCAGTAATCTGGATAACTTTTGCTGACTACTTCGGGGTCGGCAATTTGAATTCCGGGACAGCGGAGAGCGGCTGGTGCAAAGGCGAGGGCCATGCGGTGGTCGTGGTAGGTGGCAATGGGCGTACCGTCGTAGCGGGGCGCATCGGTTGGATAGGAGGAGATGTAAAGTACATCGTCCCCTTCTACGCCTAAGGTGATGCCAAACTTCAAGAGTTCGGTGGCCAACGCAGCGGTGCGGTCGGTCTCCTTGATGCGTAGCGAACGCAGTCCCGTAAAACGGAAGGGACGGCGCAACAGGGCACAAGTGACGACTAAGGTTTGAGCCAGGTCGGGTTGGTTGATGAGATCCAACACCAGCGGTTCTCCTTCGGGAAGGAGGAGGGAAGGGTTCTTTTGAAGTACGATGCTGCCTCGTTCGGGGCAGAAAGTAGTTTGTATGCCGAGCGGTTCGAAGAAACGACGAACGGCTGCATCTCCTTGCAAGCTTTCTTTCAAAAGCCAGGGAAGTTCGATGCGGGCTTCGGCATCAGACGTGAGTGCCACCATTTCGTACCAGTAGGAAGCCGCACTCCAATCACTCTCGACTGTATAGGTAACGCCCGTTGCATAAGGTTGGGCTGGAACGTAGAGGGTCTGCTCGTTGAGCCATTGAGCTTGAATACCAAAACGAGTCATCAGTTGCAGGGTCATGTCGATGTAGGGACGCGAGATGATGGTGCCTTGCAGGCGGAGTGTCAATCCTTCGCACATGCGGGGAGCTACCATCAGCAGGGCTGAGATGTATTGCGAACTGACATCGGCGGGTAGGTTGAGGGTACCGCCTTGCAATTGCCGTCCTGTAATACGGAGAGGCGGAAAACCTTCTGTGGCTTCGTACTGGATGTCTGCCCCCAGTCGGCGTAATGCCTCAACGAGTACGCCAATGGGGCGTTCCTTCATGCGCTGTGTACCCGTGAGTGTATGTACTTCTCCTTTGCATCCAGCAAAATAAGCAGTGAGAAAGCGCATGGCGGTGCCTGCAGCTAAAATGTCGACCACCTCGGGGCGTTGTTCCAATGCGTGGCTCATGACGCAGGTGTCGTCGCAAGTAGAACGCCGTTCGACCTGTGCGCCGTTTCCGCTCAGTGCGCCGAGTAATAAGGCGCGATTGCTGAGGCTTTTGGAGGATGGCAAGTCGATGCTTGCGCGCAGAACCGAAGGAAAATGAGGAGTGAGAATCATAGGGGGAGGAGGATATAATCCGTTCTCTTAAACAGGAACGAGGGGAAGAACGGACAGAACAAATAGAGAGGAGAAGCGTTCGCTTTTCTCCCGAAACTAAAAGACCGGACGTGAACGGAATCATCCGTCACGTCCGGAACAATAACTTACGGCTAAGTGAGATTCATTCAAAAATTGAAACCATTCGTTCGCTTCCTTCACGGAGGAAACGGCGGGCGGTTTTATTTCACATTGCCGACTTTAATCAAGTATTCTGCAATTTGCACCGCGTTGAGCGCAGCACCCTTACGGATCTGGTCGCTGACGAGCCAGAGGGTTAAGCCGTTGGGATTAGCCAAGTCTTTGCGGATACGACCAACATAGACTGCATCTTTACCAGCGAGGAAGAGCGGCATGGGGTATTCCTTCTTCTCGGGGTTGTCCATCAAGACGAGACCTTCGCCCGAAGCAATGGCTTCGCGAGCTGCTTCGACAGATACGGGTTCTTCCGTTTCGAGCCAAATGGCTTCAGAGTGTGAACGGAGTGAAGGAACGCGTACACAAGTAGCAGAAGTCAAGCAGTCGGTGTGCATGATCTTCTTCGTCTCATGATACATCTTCATTTCTTCCTTCGTGTAACCGTTTTCCTGGAAGACATCAATCTGAGGAATGACGTTGAAGGCAAGCTGGTAAGCAAACTTCTCAACCTTGACAGGGTCGCCTGCCAAAGCCTGGCGGTATTGCTCGATGAGTTCGTCCATCGCAGCCTGACCCGCACCGCTGGCAGCCTGGTAAGAAGAAACGTGTACACGCTTGATGTGGCTGAGCTTCTCGATAGCCTGAAGGGCTACGACCATCATGATGGTGGTGCAGTTCGGGTTGGCAATCACACCGCGCGGACGGTTGAGTGCATCAGCTGCATTGCATTCAGGTACCACCAAGGGTACATCGTCGTCCATACGGAAAGCAGAAGAGTTGTCAATCATGACCGCTCCGTACTTTGTAATCGTTTCGAGGTATTCCTTAGACGTACCGGCACCCGCAGAAGTGAACGCGATGTCTACATCCTTGAAGTCATCGTTGTGCTGCAGGAGCTTGACGGTGTATTCTTTACCACGGAACGTGTATTTCGTACCGGCACTTCGGGCTGAACCGAAGAGCAGAAGATTGTCAATGGGAAAGTCGCGCTCGGCGAGGACGCGAAGAAATTCTTGGCCTACGGCACCACTGGCACCAACGATGGCTACATTCATCTTGTCTTGTTTGGGGATTAAACTCAGTTGCAGGGTTTGCAAAAAGCAAGCCGAACGTGTGAGCCGTGTTCAAAATGTTTTCGTGTAAAGTCTTTTACAGACAGAAAGACAATAAAAGTCGGCGCAAAAGTACGATTATTTTTCCAATTGCAGTGCTTTGGGTGAACTTCCTGCACGATAAATCGCCTTGAGCTGTGTGTCATAGACGAGGGTGGAGAAGGCAGGAATCTTTTCCGTAGCTCGGTTTTGGTATCCCAATTCGTTCGGGATGTAAATGCGGCAACGGTCACCGATGTGCATGTAGAGCAAGGCGGTGGTAAAGCCCTCGATTAGGTTGTTCACAGAGAAACCAATCGGGGTGGAGTAAGAGGGAGAGAACACATAGTCCTCAGACTCGTACAGGCCGCTGTGGTCGAAGATGCGTCCCTTGGGGTACGATTCGGTCGGCATGAGGTAACCGATGTAGTTGACCTTGACTGAGTCGGTATAGAGGGGCGTGACCGAAGTATTTGCACCGCGCTCCACAATCTTTACACAGATGGTGTCGGTCGGGAGACCGCCGGCGAGCTTGGCATAACTACGGTAGAGTCGCCAGTCACAATGTGATTCCCATTGGTCGCCATGTGCTTGCTTTGCTTCCGCTATAGCCTGCTTGGCTTCCTGAACCCGTTCTGCAAAGAACTGTTCGTTGCGATACTGCCAATTGTTGGTAAACTCAGCATTGTTTTCCTCATTGGCATTGTCCTCACAGGAACACAGGGTGACGAGGGGAAGAACCCAAAATAGGAGTTGGAATATACGTTTCATAGAAATGGATCAGCAGGAGTAGAGAACAGTCGGAGGAGAGGATGAGAAGCAAGAAGGCCTGTTGATTTATCGGGATTCTGATAGCGCGATGTTTCGATGGTTCGGGATGCCGAACTATCGGCATCTTGAAGTTTCGACAGCGGAGCTTATCGACATTCCGCCAGGCGTTTTATCTCCCTCTCCTCCGGTGTTCCGCAAAGAGTTCTTACTGCAACTTCTTGAGCAAGGAAGTGATGCTTACCTTGTCTTCAATCAAGCTACGGAGTTCGCTGATGGCCACACGGGTTTGTTCCATCGTGTCGCGGTCGCGCAGCGTGACGCAGTTGTCTTTAAGCGTGTCGTGGTCAATCGTGATGCAGAACGGTGTACCGATTGCATCCTGACGACGGTAGCGCTTACCGATAGAGTCTTTCTCCTCGTACTTGCAGTTGAAGTGGAACTTGAGATCCTTCATAATCTCGTGAGCCTTTTCGGGCAGACCGTCCTTCTTAACCAAAGGCAATACGGCCAACTTCACGGGAGCGAGGGCTGCAGGAAGCTTGAGTACCACGCGAGTTTCGCCGTTCTCGAGCTTCTCCTCTTCGTAAGCATGACACATGACACTGAGGAACATACGGTCAACACCGATAGAAGTTTCGATAACGTACGGCGTGTAGCTTTCGTTGGTTTCGGGGTCGAAGTATTCAATCTTGCGGCCTGAGAACTTCGCGTGCTGTGAGAGGTCGAAGTTCGTACGAGAGTGGATACCTTCCACTTCCTTAAAGCCAAAGGGCATCTTAAATTCGATGTCAGTAGCGGCATTGGCGTAGTGAGCCAACTTCTCGTGGTCGTGGTAACGGTAGCATTCAGAACCGAAACCGAGGGCTTCGTGCCAAGCCAGACGCGTTTGCTTCCACTGCTTGAACCAATCCAACTCCGTACCGGGCTTCACGAAGAACTGCATCTCCATCTGTTCGAATTCGCGCATACGGAAGATAAACTGACGTGCTACGATTTCGTTACGGAAAGCCTTACCAATCTGGGCAATACCGAAAGGAATCTTCATGCGGCCCGTCTTCTGCACGTTGAGGTAGTTGACAAAGATACCCTGAGCCGTTTCCGGACGAAGGTAAATCGTTGATGCACCTTCAGCCGTAGAGCCGACTTCCGTCTTAAACATGAGGTTGAACTGACGCACGTCGGTCCAGTTGCGCGTACCCGAGATGGGGCAAACGATTTCCTCGTCGAGGATAATCTGCTTCAATTCCGCCAAGTCCATCTTGTTCATGGCTTCTGCGTAACGCTCGTGGAGTGCATCGCGCTTAGCCTGGTGTTCGAGCACACGGCCATTGGTGGCGCGGAACTGTGCTTCGTCAAAGGCTTCACCAAAACGCTTGCGAGCCTTGGCTACTTCCTTGTCAATCTTTTCTTCGTACTTGGCAATCTGGTCTTCGATGAGTACGTCTGCACGGTAACGCTTTTTGGAGTCGCGGTTGTCAATGAGGGGGTCATTGAAGGCATCTACGTGACCGGAAGCCTTCCAAATGGTGGGGTGCATGAAGATGGCAGAGTCAATGCCCACAATGTTTTCGTGAAGGAGCACCATGGACTGCCACCAGTATTGTTTGATATTGTTCTTCAGCTCTACGCCGTTCTGACCGTAATCATAAACGGCACCAAGGCCGTCATAAATATCGCTTGAGGGAAATACAAAACCGTACTCTTTACAGTGAGAGACGATTTTCTTGAATACATCTTCTTGTGCCATGTCTTAATGTGTTTGTTTAATTATTTGGGCGCAAAGTTAGCAATTTCGCGTGAACGCGGTGGAAAAATGCAGGGGATGGGGGCAATGCCTATGCTATTTCCGTCGTCGGCTTACGCTATTTTATGGCTTGTTCTCAAAATAATGGGGTTCCCGTCGAAGGAGGTCTACGATGCCTGCAGGCGGACGCTGGTTGAGTAACTCGTGTTTCATCCAGTCCATGTAGGGAGCTACGTGCTGGAAGAAGCGGTGGTAACCTGCACAGAGGTAGTTGAGTCCCGGTTCTCCGTCAGCCGTTTGGGTAAAGCGATTCTTGGGACATTCGCCGTTGCAGGCAAAGAGGTAGTCACATTCGCGGCATTGACGGGGCAGGCTCGTTTGTTTGGCCTGACCGAAAGCCAACTGGCGGGGACTGTACATCATTTCGATAAGGGTTGCTTCGTGAATGTTGCCTAACTTGTATTGGGGGAAAACAAAGTGGTCGCAGGCATACACGTCACCGTTCCATTCAATCGCTCCTGCATGACCGCAAGTCTTGGCCAGGGAGCAGAGTCCGGGTTGTGCTCCTACCCAGTTGGCCAGGGTAGAGTCAAAGATTTGAATGTAGTATTCACCCACGTCGTGGCGCACCCATTCGTCGAAGATGGTGATGAGGAAGTTGCCCCATTGTTCGGGTGTCACGCTAAATTCCATCAGACCGCCGTTGCCCGCTTCGTCCACAGCCGCCAGGGTGCGACCGTCGGTGTGTGACTGCATGCGTTCCACAATGGGGGTGAACTGAATGTAGCGGCAACCCATTTCCTTGAAGAAGTGGTAGAAATCGAGTGGATAGTCTCCGTTGAAATCGTTGACGACAGCCAGTGCATTCCACTCCACTCCATGTTTGTTGAGTAACTGGATGCCGTGCATTACTTGGTGAAAGGAGGGGCGTCCGCCTTTGTTACGGCGGTATTCGTCATGAAATTCTTGCGGACCGTCAATCGACACGCCCACCAGCCAGCCTTCCTGTTTGAAGAATTCACACCACTCGTCCGTGAGCAGGGTACCGTTCGTCTGGATGCAGTTATCAATGGTATGACCGCCTGCATATTTCTTTTGTAGTGCCACTGCTTTTTTGTAGAAAGCCAACGGGCGCATGAGGGTTTCGCCGCCGTGCCAGGTAAAAAGCACTTGGGGCATGGTCTGTGCGGCAATGTAGTCGCGGATAAACTTCTCAAGCAGTTCGTCGCTCATGACCTGACTGGGGTCGTCAGCATAGAGGCAGGACTTCTCAAGATAGTAGCAGTACTTGCAGGCCAGGTTACAACGTGAACCAGCGGGCTTGGCAAGCAAGTAGAGGGGAGATGAAAAGGGAGAGATGGTACTCACGACAAGAATGAAATAAAGAAGCAGGAGACAAAGGGGCTTGTCTCCTGCTTCGAGGAATGAACTAGAAGGGGGATGAGATTAAGAGTTTAGGAGATTATGAGATTAAGAGTTTAAAGTTTATTCGTCAAGCCAATGACTTTAACTTTCAACCTTCAACCTTTCACTTCTCAACTCTTCAACTTCTCAACTCTTCAACTTCTCAACTCTTAGAATGCAGCCTTCTTCGTATAAACCTTGCCGGCAGCTTCTACGCGGATCACGTAAACGCCCTTGCCGAAGGTGGGAAGAGAAGCCTGACCGTTAACCGTGCAGCTGCTTACGAGCTTACCGTCAGCGGCATAAACCTGAGCCTTCGCGTTGGTAGCCTTCACGTTGAATGCACCTGCTACAGCTTCTACTTCGATGCCGTCAGCAGCTTCAACGCCTTCGATAGCAGAAGGACCTGAAGTCTCACCGAGTGAAATCTGGCGACCCGTAACTACAATACCCGTCGTCTGGTCAACGAGGAGCGCAGCAAGCTTGAGATTCTCACGCTTCAAAGCCGGGTTCTTACGTTCGGGGATAGGCAGCTCGATGGTGTGCTTAATCTTCTCACCGGCCTTGATAGCGGGGAGGAGTGAAGTCTCCTTCTGACCGAAAGGATCAGAGATGGCTACCGCCGTGTGGTCGAAGGTAGGCATGTACCAGTAGTTGCCATCTTTGTCGGCTGTACCTTGCTTGGCAATTTCCTGAAGGTCAGCTCCCCACTTGAGCGCACTGAAAATCTTTTCGTCAGAAAGTCCCTGCTTCTTGTAGTAGTTGTATTGACCAGCCAAACCATTCAACTGCTGTACACCCTTGATGCCGTCTTCCGTCAGCACGTAAACCACACCGTAGCTACCTGCGGGGGCATCAAAGAGGAAGTCGAGCGTTACGTTTGCCTTGATGGTCTTGTGGATAGGCAGGGGCTTGCTGCTTTCCAATACCATGTTGGCTTCGCACGGACCTGCCATGATAGTTTGTGTCATGGGCACGATGTCGGCATAGGCATGACCCGTTAACTCGCGGTTGACCGTACATTCGGGGAAACTTTGTGCATACTGTTTAATGACGGGGGCGTAGTCTGCTACGACGAAGGGATCCTTACGCATCTGGGCATTGAAATCGTCGTGAACAGCAATGCTGACGAGGTCGCCGTTAGCTGCAGCTACTGCGTTCTTCATGCCAACAATTCCGAAGGGGCAGGCTGAGCACGTGATGCTGGTGAACTCTTCGATGACAGGCGTACGCTTGTATCCGTTCTCCATCGTAATGACAGGGTAGGGAACTTCGTTGTCCTTGTTTGCCGTGTATTCGTCAGCCTTGGTATTGACCTTGGTAATCTTGAAGTCACCGAGCTGGCGACCGGGCTTACTGTCAAGCATAGCGGGAAGCTGAATCTGTCCCGGCCAGTAGAATGCCAGGTAATCCTTGCCAAAGGAGTAAGTACCCGTTTTCTTCTGACCGTCTACGGTAAATTCGTAGTCAAACGAAGTCAGCGAGTCCAGACCCATGTTGCGGATAACTACGGAAGCTTGTGCATTGCCGTTGAGGTCACCGCGAACGCTACCTACTTGTAAGGCAGTAGCGTCTGAATTCTTCAAGCCGTTGTCACCTTTCGTGCGAATGGTAATGAAGGCACAATTAACCGTCTGATTGCCCTCTTTGTCTTTCCATTTAGAGCAATCCTGAAGAATACCCAGTTCACCCTTTTGTGTCAACACCATCATTTGGGCACCCATACCTGCACCCGTGTTGTCGGGGAACATCGGCATGACAAAGCCTGCATCCTTATAGAGGGGGTCTTTGGGGTCAGCCTTACCAGTAGCCACCCAACCAATCAGCAAGCCTGCTTCCTTACCCGTGATGACATAGTCGCAAGGAACTGAAGTGGGCTGGAATGTTACCATGCCCGTTGCGTTGTCTATTACCGGAGTTGCAATTTCAGCTATTTTATCTTCGAAGAGTAACTGGCCTGTATTTAAGTCCATGATGAAGGCGATACCTTCCTGGTAAATGCCCATCCAGGCTGCAAAGTCAATGTGGGTGATGGTGTTGCCCGCGTAACGGCTGAGCATATCTTTGGTAAAAATTTGAGCGTAGCCATAACCTACACAGCCCAGCTGGCTCTTCAACGTTTCCCAGTTCAGGCCGAGACCACCGAGATTACCCAAACGAACTTCCTGACCTGTTACCTGGTAAGAGAGCTCCTTGGGGTCGCGTTCAGAGTGGTCGTAGCGGGCATTGCGCTGAGCGAGGGTTGCCTTGAAGGGAAGTTTCTTCAAGTCAAGCTGCTGTAAGCCCGGGGCATTGAGCTTGAGGGAAGGAGCGATTTCCACGTTGCGCTGCAACTTGCTTCCGACCAATTGGGTCTGAGCTTGCGCGCTACCGCCAAGTACTGCGGCAGCTGCGAGAGTGAGTAGAAATTGTTTCATGCAGATATTGTTTTATGGAGATATGTTTTTGTCAAAGGGGAAAACGATTCGCTAATCGTACATTTTTCTTAAAATTGCGGGCAAAGGTATTTACAATATTCCATGCAACCAATTATAATCTCTTCTTTTTGCCAAGAAATAGGTGGAAAAAGTGAGCGTAGCGTAAGATTTGGCACAACAAGAGCAACTTCTGCTTTGGGTCGCGGCATGGATTCGATCCCAGAAGTTGTACGGTCGCGGCATGCCGCGACCCATTGGTTTGAGCCGTTTAATTCAGCTGGAAATAGATGCTTCTGCTTTAGGACGCGGCATGGATTCGGTCGCAGAAGTTGTACGGTCGCGGCATGCCGCGACTCATTGGTTTGAGCCGTTTAATTCAGCTGGAAATAGATACTTCTGCTTTGGGTCGCGGCATGCCGCGACCGTACAACTTCCTGCTACCGTACTTTCTCCTGCTTGAGCTTTTCTCAAAATCTTTTTTACGCAAACAGCCCAACCAGTTAGTCACCGGTTGGGCTGTTTCCTTATATAAAAATGTCTTTGTGTCAGTTGTGGGTTACTTAAGCACCACCTTACCGCTCTTCACCTTCTGACCGCCTTCGGCTACGCTGTACACGTAAACACCTTGCTGCAAGTCGTTGAGGCTGATGGTAGCCTGTGCCTGGTTGGTAGCTACGCTCTTAACGAGCTTGCCATCGAGGCTGTATACCTGAACGGTGCGAGAAGCTGCATTGGCGAACTGGCAATTGAGCGCGCTGCCCGTGAAGACAACCTGTGCCTGGTTGGCCGTTACGCCTGCGATGCCTGAAGCGTGTTCTGCATCATAGACATAGTTGATGTAGAAAGACATGATTCTAGTCAGTCCATTTTTTAACTCAACGTTCACTACGTAGCTGTCGTATTTACCAGGCTTAAACTCAGCATGCAACTCCATAGGAATGGGGAAATCTACAACGGTCTGAGTAGAACGAGTGGTAATTTTTTGCTTGATTACTTCGCATTGTCCGGTGATGGCACACCATTTTAATTTACCGAATGCATTGTCGGGAGCATTTACAGTAATGCTTAGATTGCCAGCTTGTGAAGGCCAGATGGTAGGGTCGAATTGGGGGCCGGCTACAACGCTTGTATCACCCTCAAATTCATCAATGGACTCAGTAGCGTAGTACGTAATGATGTCGCCATCATTGATTACTTGGTCACCGTTTTTGACCGTAACCTGTGCGAGGACAGAGGTGAAGCTGCAGAGTGCTACAGCGAGGAGTGAGAAAAATTTCTTCATAGGGTTGTTTGTTGTTTATGAGTTTCTAAAATGAGTAGTTTGCTTTCAATCCTCCGTCCCCGAAGAGCTTCGGGGACAAGGTTGAATGGGCAGTGGTTGTTTAGTTTTGAGTTGAAAGGACGGGAGCTTCCGTTACCTGGATAACTCCGTCGGTTGAATTGTACAGGAAGGCTACGATGGCCATTTCTTCGGGTACCCAACCTTCCTTAAGGGTAAATTCGTAGGTTTTGATTTGTTCCTGGTCAGCATCGAGCGTCATCGGGTCACCATAAGGGTCGTTGACAGACGCGCGGAACACGTGGTTGTGTACGTAGTTGCGGTTGTTCGTGCCGTCGGGCATCGCCTGAAGCTTGACGATGTTGCTTTCCGTCAGCCAAACTTGCAGATTGCCAGCCACCGAAGTTTTTCCTTCCACCTTGACTTCCAAAGCGAGCTTGCGGGTTGCAGCATCGTAGTTTACACGGGCTACTTCGACATCCGCCTTCAGGGTCAGCGCGTTGAGGAAGCGCGTAACCACCGCACCTTGCCATAAGTCGAGGTCCAGACCGCCGTCTGTGCTGCTACTACGGTCGACAAGCCCTTTGGGTTGTGCCTTGATGTTCCAGCGGTTATAGTAATCCTTGCCCGTCTCATTGGCCAGTCCGTTGGGGTTGGGCTGTCCGTTGGGCTTTATTTCGTCCACGCCGAAGCCACCCCCGTGGATGGCAACGGCAATGACACGGTCTTTGCCGTATTGTTCCTGGAATTCGTGAATTTTCTGCGCCGCATTCGGACAGTTGGTGCAACGCTGACCCGTAAAGTCCTCAATCAGCACATTCTTTTCAGACTTGGCCAACACTTCTTCCAAGTCGAGTGGACCTTCGAAACGTTCTCCTTCGTCCACATTGTCGCAGGCAGTCAGTCCGAAGCCGGCGAAGGCGAGGAGAAGGGATAAGCGAGAGATATTCATAGGGAAATAAATGTGTGTGAGGGTTAGAAATTAAAGGAATAAGATGCCTGCAGCCCCTTGGAGGCGGGTACAAAGCGGCAAACACCACCTGAACAGTTGAAGCCGGCACGTGTCTTGCCATAGCTGAGCTGCAAACGGTGAGCCTTGTGCGTGAAGGTAACTGATCCCATGAGGTAGTGTACCTTGTTCGTACCCTTGCTTTCGTCAACAGCACCGTCGGCCGTGTAAGTCGGCACGTTGGCATTGAACTGGTCGCTGATGGTAAACATGAAGTTGGGGAGTACCGAGAGCTCGAGCAAACCGTACCACCAGTCGCCCTGGTCTTGCTTCGTGTGGAGGTATTGGGCCTCACCGCGCAGGGTAATCTTCGGGGAGAACTGGTACTTACCTTCCGCTACGAAGATGTGGCTCTTGATGGCATTACTACCATGGTTTTCAACCACTTGTTGGTTGTAACGCTGGAAAGAGTACATGAAGTTGAACTTAAACTGACGCGTAAACTTCTTTTCCAACTGCACGTTGACATCCTGGTAGTAAGTCTGCGGACCCATCTTGAAGAACTTCGAGTCTGCTCCGTTACCGCCGATTTCTTTGTCCGTTTCGCGGTCGTAAGTTTGGTCAATGCCACGTACGTGTGAGAAGTTCACCTTTACGTTTGTACCATACTTACCGCCCAGTGCCGTGCGGCGCTTGAAGTTATAGCCCAATTCAGCCTGGAAAGCCCATTCACCCGGTGTCATCTGCGTGGCATAGGGATAGAGAGCCGCCAATGCGTAAGTGTGTTGCATGGCGAAGGCGGGCAGGTGGTTGATGTAGCAGGCCGATGACTCTGCATTGATGGTGCGGCGTGAACGGAACGCCATGTCTTCGCTGCGTTTGGCCTGGAGCAGGACACTCATGCCCCGCTTGGAGTATGAACCCGAGAGCAGGAGGGTCTTGCCTTTATGATAAGTATAGCCATTCGAAACCGAGGGGTCTTCGCTCTTCCATGCATATTCAGCGAGGAAGTTGTAGTTGCCTGTTTGCAAGTTGGCACGTACGTCAAAGGCACCGACATTCTTTGGCATCTTCAGCTGGTAAGCACCTTCTGGCTTGCCGACCGTGGTACCGCTTACGTAGAGGTCAGGCTCTTTGCCCGCATGGTTGCTCACGGCAGAGAAGCCGAGGGTCAAGCGTGTACCTGCTTCGTCCATCTTTTTCACCCACTGGTCCACGTTGAGTTCCAAGTCACCGCCGTACGTCCAAGGTGAACAGCTGTCGAGGTTGCGGTGGTGCCAGTAGTAACGTTGCTGACCACCCAAAACCTTAAGGCTGACTCCCTTGAAAGGTTTCAGCGTGAGGCGACCACCACGCAAGGAGTTATCCACACCGAGTGAACGCTCTTCGTAGGTACGGAAAATCAAGCCCGAACCAAACTGGTCATAGAAGTCACCCAAGGTGAGTTCCGCCCATTTGTAGTTGCCCTTCACATAGAAGTATGGCAAGCCCCAACCCTTGAAATCCTTTTCAAAGCCGGGCAGTGGATGGTCGAGGTATTCGAGGCGTGCACCTGCCTGGAAATATTTGTTGAGCAGGTGGAGCTCGGCGTAGGTATTGGTCATGAAGTCGTCCTTATATGTACCTGTGCCGATTTTATTGTCTTCTTGGGGGAAAGTGAGCACATCGCTCTGCACGCTACCGTGAAGTGTAAACTTCTTTCCGTCTTCTTCCTGTGCACTTACAGGCAGAGCGGTAGTGAGCGCAAGTGCCGCCACAGCGGCGTACTTTGTAAAGTGAGTCATGTGAGGTTGTGGTTGAGGATGGGAGGAGGGGAAGCGATCTGTGTTAGCTTCGCCCAAATAAACAGAGAACTTCGCAATGAAGTTCGCGGAGTTCTCTGTAAGGACGTATTCCGCCACGAGGCGGGTAAGAGTCTGCTGAGGTTCTGTTCTAAGTCTTTCAGTTTCAAGGTTTGTAAGTTTCAAAGTGGATAGAGAAGCATTGCTCTTCTGTCTAAACGCTTAGACTTTGTCTCTCTTCAACATAAACTCTTCAACTTTCAACTTATCAACTGAAATAATTAATAGAACCAGCCTTATTTCTTTTCAATCAGTTCGCGTACTTTTTCGATGAGGTGTTGTTCGCCACCTTCTGTGTAACCGCTGCGGCTTTCAGCCACTTTGCCGTCACCATCGATTACGAATACGTGAGGAATCATGTTTACACCCATAGCACGACGGAAGTCACTGTTCGGGTCGAGCAGTACTTGGTATTCCCAACCGTTGGCATCAACGAGGGGTTTCACCTTCTGCGCGTTTTGGGCTTCATCGATAGAGATGGCAATCACGCGTACGCCCGTTTCGTCTTGCCAATCAGGGTATACTTCGTGAATAGCCTTCAACTCGCGGTTGCAAGGTTTGCACCAAGTAGCAAAGAAGCTGATGATAAAGGGCTTGCCATCATTGCTTAACTTCGCGGTGTCAATTACTTTACCGTTCATGTCCTTCAGCTTCACCGAGGGGAGCTGAGCGAATGCCATCCCTGCAAATCCACATAGGAGAACGAGAGAGGCGAGAAATCTTTTTGCTTTCATTTTGGTCGATTCTTTATATAAACACCTATGCTAAACGGTTCGATAGGTTACTCTTTGCTTTAAATCGCTGCAAAAATATGGATAAATCTCCATTCGACCAATAAACGTTCCCAGGAAATGATTTTGTAAAACGAGAGCAAACCTTATGTAATTCACCGCCTTCCTGTCGCAGAATGGTGTTTGCGCCGTTCATTTTCCGTATCTTTGTCGCGTTCTTGCTAAAAGCAGGTTTTACATTCTATCTTATTCCTAAGTATGCGATTTATCAAGATGACAGGAGGGTTGGGCAACCAACTCTTTATTTATGCCTTTTATTTACGGATGCGTCACAGCTTCCCTGGTGTACGTATTGATTTGTCAGACATGGTACATTATCATGTGCACCATGGGTATGAACTCCATCGCGTATTTGGTCTGCCTACTACAGAGTTTTGCATCAATCAGGCTGTCAAGAAGGTGATTGAATTCCTTTTCTTTCGCAAGATTTATGAGCGCAAGCAATCCATAGACTCTACTGATTGGGCTTTTCGCAAGGTTTATCGCACTCCCTTTGTTTATTTCAAAGGTTTTTTCCAGTCCGAACGTTATTTTGCAGACATTCGGGATGAAGTGCGTCGTACCTTCCGTTTTGATTTGCAACGGGCCAATGCGAAGAGTCGGTCGATGGCAGCTATTATTGATGCCGATGAACATGCCGTTTCCATTCACATCCGTCGGGGCGATTATTTGCAACCTAAGCATTGGGCACTCTCGGGCTGTGTGTGTCAGTTGCCTTATTATCGTCACGCTTTAGCTGAAATGGCGCGTCGTTTTCCTTCTGCTCATTATTATGTGTTTTCTGATGATTTACAGTGGGTGAAGGAGAACTTGCCATTGGCGCAGGCACAGTTTGTCGATTGGAATCAGGGAGCAGATAGTTGGCAGGATATGATGTTGATGAGTCGTTGTCGCCATCACATCATTTGCAACAGTACTTTTTCGTGGTGGGGGGCATGGCTTAATCCGCGTCCCGACAAACTGGTTTTAGTACCCGAGCGTTGGTTCCAGGGGCGTGAAGCTCCTCACATCTATCCCGAAGGTTGGATTCGGGTGCCCGTTGATGAATAAATAGTGGTTTCTTCCCTCTTCTTAGTCCCTTATTCTCTTACAATAATGTATACCCTCTTTTCATCCAGTTACCGAGTAACGTGTCATCCCGATGTTCCTTATTTGCTTTCCTTTCTGACTTCAATTCCCGAACGTTTTGCACAGGGAGAAGGCAAAGTGATTCATCAGGGACGAAATGAGTTGCGGTTGTTAAGTTATGGTGGTGAACAGTTTGTGGTTAAGTCGTTCCATGTTCCGCATTGGCTCAATCGGTTAGCCTATGCCTACGTACGCGGTTCGAAGGCAAAGCGTTCTTACCTTTATGCAGATCGTTTCCGTCAGGCGGGTATAGGCTCTCCCCAACCCATTGGTTACATCGAACAGCGAGGTCTGGGTGGATTGGCTCACAGTTTTTATGTCAGCCGCCTTTCAGCCTGTCCTTATACTTATGCAGACCTGTTGGAGTTACCTGTTGACCATTCCGACCGCGATGCCATACTGGTTGCCATCGGGCAAGCTACGGCTCGTATGCATGAGTTAGGTTATTGGCATAAGGATTTCAGTCGGGGAAACATTCTGTACGGCAAACAGGCAGGCGGTCGAATCCAGGTTGAAATCATTGACCTTAATCGGATGCGCTTGGGGCGTGTCGGATTAAAATTTGGGTGTCGTAACTTCGAGCGTTTACCGGGTGGTCCGCATCTTCATCAAGTGCTGGCGCAGGCTTATGCTGAAGTACGTGGCTTCGATGCAGCAAGTTGCTACCACTGGATGCAGTATTATCGTTCGTTGCAAGATGGTTACCAGTATGATCCGCAACAATAAGGTGAGGTGTAGTTCATCTTTGGTTCTGATTACTTGCTCTCTATTCATTATCCCTTTCTCCTTCTTATGATAGCACATCTTCTGAAAAAAATAGGTTTTGCACTTTGGGAAGCTCCTCGTGCGTTTCGTCCCATTCGTCAACCGCGCATTCTGATGACGTTATTGGTTAAAAACGAAGCCGACGTGTTGGAGGCTAATTTGCGCTTCCATCGTTCGATGGGAGTAGATGGCTTTTTGATAACTGATAATAATTCAACCGACCGCACACCGGAGATTATTCGCCGTTACCAGGAGAAAGGCTGGATTTTGGAAGTCATTCACGAGACGGCCACCAATTATGAGCAAAAACGTTGGGTAGATCGCATGGCGTGGCTGGCTAAGACCCGTTATGGAGCCGATTGGATAATCAATGCCGATGCCGACGAACTGTGGTATGCGCCCTCGGGTAGCCTGAAGCAGGCTGTTTCTGCGTTATCGGTCAATGTGCTTCATTGCGAAGTACGGGGAGTATATCCTGAGGAGGGAAAGCCCTTTTGGCAGTGGAATCAACGCGTTGTGCCTACGCGTGAAGGAGAAAATTTCGATCTGTCTCCTTATTCTGTTTTTGCTCCGCAACGCAAGAAGGTCATGCACAAGGCTGCAGGCTATTTGCAGATTGCTATGGGAAATCATAAGGTGGCGATGTTGCCCCGTCGTTGTGCGTATGGTGAGGTTCGTGTTTATCATTATACTGTGCGAGGTCGTGCTCATTTCCTTCAGAAAATGGAAAATGGCGGACGGCAGTTGGAGCAGAATAAGAGTAAACACGGGGGAAGGCATTGGCGTTATTTCTACGAATTGTATAAAGCCGGACGGTTGGAGCAAGAGTACGATCGCGTTATAGGTAAGAATCAGTATGCGGAACTCTGTCAGACAGGACACATATTGTCCGATTCAACTATTCCTGATTACTTTGCTCGCCATCCCGAACTGATTGAATCCTGACTCAAGCCTTAATTGCAGAATATGAAGTTGCATAAGATTACCCGTTACATTTCTGGTTTGCGCGATATTTTCAGTTCGCATACCCGCCTTCACCTGCGTGAAGAAGTACTGATGAAGCGTTATTATCAGCAGTCAGCTCCTTTAGGCACCGTTCATCAAACGGAAATTGTGATGATGATTGATGGGCGTTGTTTGCATGGTGGTTTGTCCGATCGTATTCGAGGCATCGCCGGGGTTTATGGCTTTTGTCGCCGCCATCGCATTCCGTTCTATATCCACCATGTTTATCCTTTTCGGTTAGAAGATTATTTAGCTCCCAACCAAGTTGATTGGCTGCTTCCCGATAATCGTTTGACTTATCACCCTACTGAGTCACATCCAATCATGTTGCAAGCGGCATTGTTGCCCGCCAAGTTGCACAACTTGGCTCTGTCCCAGTATGTCAAGCGCTATGCAGGCAAGCAATTGCATATCTATTCTAATACGGTGATGAATGACGCTGATTTTCATCAGCACTTTCAGGAACTTTTCCGTCCAGCTCCCCGACTGGCGAAAGCTTTGGAGCAAGGTTCGGTCGTTCCTCACTCTGGTTATGTAGCCATGGTATTCCGTTTCCAACAACTGTTGGGTGACTTTAAAGAGGGTGGTTTCGCCATTCTTTCCAATCAGGAACGGCAGCAATTGATGGATCGTTGTGTAGCCAAGGTCGATGAGATTCATCAACAGGCCCATCCGCAAAGCCGCGTACTCATCACCTCCGACAGTACGACTTTCTTACACTATATCCAAGCACGCAAGCCCTATGTCGTGACGATTCCGGGCAAGGTTGTGCACATGGACTTCTCGGTACACGACAATTATGAGACCTATCAGAAGTCCTTTGTCGACCTCCTTTTACTCTCGGGTGCTGACAAAATTTATCTTTTGCGTGCCGGTAAGATGTATCGCAGTGGTTTTGGCAAGCGTGCCGCGAAGTTAGGTGATATTCCTTATGAAGAAGTAAAGTTTTAAGTTGACTGGTTCTGAAGCCCCATAGAAAATTCCGGAAGACAGCTGTAACAGTGTCTTCCGGAGTTTTTGTATGCAAATGAATAGGCCATCTTTCCCCTTTTCCTACATCTCCCAACGTAGTCCAAAGGCCAATGAGAGCGTTTCTTTCCAGGGGAAGTGGCGGTTAGTTATTTTCGAGATGAGATACAGGTCGCAGGTACTGAATTCGTAGTAAAGCGAAACAGCTTGGTTCAGCAAACGGTGGCGGTAAGGGATGGCGTAGCGCAGCCGCTGACCGAGGAAGAGATGAATACGCACCTTGGTTGAGAATCCATAGTATTGGTGCGGGTAGCGGTCGGGTAGATTCTTCCAGAAGTCATCCCCTGAGATGGTATTGAACCCGATGCCTGTTGTCAGTGGTTGAATTGTCCAACGCGAATTCAGTTGGCAGTGCCAGGGCACATAGCGTTGCTTTAGTGTAAAGGTCGCTTTCGTGCGTTCTGAATGGTAACGGGGCACGAAGCCTATGAGCAATTCCGTTTCCCAATGATCTCCTCGGCCGTAGTGCCAGCCCAGTCCGGCATTGAGTAAGCCGATGCTTCCAGCAAATTGCAAGGTTGCTTGGTTGGGAATAAGGTTCATCCATCCCTCCAACCTTTTGCGGCGGCGACGTTCATAGATTGAATTGTGGTGCGTATCGTGACGACGTTGGTGCGAGTCTGTGGAGACACTGTCGCGCATGCCCAGTCCGATTGCCAATTGACGAATCAAACTGTCGGGAAGCGTTACCACCATCGAATCGTTTACTTCCACACGGATGAGGCTATCTGTGCGCAAGGCGGGTGAAGCGGCCCGAGCCGTCAGCCCGATCGTACAGACTAAGCCGAGACAAAAGACTTTAATAAGTAACCAATTCATGTTGATAAGTACCGTCTGAGTTGAGTGTGAAAATGCTATATTCCCGATGTTTGGCCGAAGCGCATTCGTAGTAAAGCACCCCGTCACCGAAGAGATCGTTTACTTGGAATTGGTGACCATGTCCGCAGAGACAGAACGCAAGTCCCGGAAACTGCTTGATTTCATATTGAAATACATTCGACACATTGTTATTAAACTGTTCCGAAGTCGGTTGTGCGTGCATGGCTACCACTGTGCGAGTCACGGTCGGGGGCAGTTCGCTGCGTATCTTTCGGATGTAAGCGAAGTCGGGTACGGCGGTGGAATAGTCATACTCGAAGGCGTTGGTATTGATGCAGAGAAATTGCGTATTGCCTGCCGTAAAGGAGAAATTCGGGTCTCCAAAGAGGTAACGGTAGGTGTCTGCTCCCGTACCGAGGCAATCGTGGTTCCCGAGCAGAACTACGTAGGGTACGCGGAGCTTTTGTAGAATATCGCGTTGTAATTCAAATTCCTTCGTCACACCGAAGTCACTGATATCACCGCAATGGACAACAAAGTCGATGTCCGTTCGCGCATTGATGTCAGCAACCATCGCGCGGGTTTCATCATACCAGCGTTGCGTATCCGAGATTTGGGCAAAGCGGATTTTAGTTTTTCCAGCACAAGTCTGTTCGATGCGTTTCAGGTTGGGATTCGTCAGGTGATGACTACCTTGGGTTCGGGTGTCGTAAGGATGATAGTCTATCAGTTCGCAGCCAGTCAGCAAGGGGAACAGCAGTAAGAGGAGATAAAGACGGAACATGAGCGGGGAAGAATTAGTAGTTCCAAGTAAAAAGTATGGAGAAAAGAAAGCTCGATAAGTCAACCGAGGCATACAAAGGGAAATAAAGTGTGTTCCCTGGGGCATTAACCTCGTTGACTTATCGAGCTGATACAGTGAATATGTGCTTCGCCAAGGCGAAGAAACGGACTGTTGAGTAACCTCAGTCTGCCGAAAAGAAAAAGAACTGCCTTATTTCTTCACCTTCACTTCGATGCCTTGGCGCGAAAGTGCCTTTACAGCACAGTCAATTGCGTCGTAATGTTCCGCACCGATACCGAGAGCCGGCAGGTCGAGTGTAGGCAGGGCGTCATCCGTATGCAAATCCGTTTCGGCCACTTCTCCGATAATCATACCCACGCACGACGTATTGTTCGTAATGGGGTCAATCAAGATGAAAGCACCGGTTGATTTGTTCTGGCTGTACGGATCAAAGAAGAGTTCCTTCGAACTCACAATGACAGCTCGTCCGATTTCGTTCAGTTCCAAGTGATCCACCTCGCTGCGTTCCAGCGTATTGACGTCTACTTTGTAAGCAAAGTGGTCAATGCGGCAACGCGAAGTGTTGGTGGTATGTTTCAGGTAGAAAGACTTACGTACGTCCATGGGTTGTTCATCCATCCATACCAACATCGCTTCAAAGTGGCGAGAGCAAGTTGGTACACTGTCGGGGCGAACAATCATTTCACCGCGTGAAATATCAATTTCGTCCTCCAGTTGCAAGGTCACGCATTGAGGCGGGAAAGCATAGTCTAAGTCTCCATCGTATGTCACGATGCGTTTTACATGACTACGCTTGCCCGAGGGGAGTGCCATGATTTCATCACCCTGGTGAATCACGCCCGAAGCAATCTTACCGCAGAAGCCACGGAAATCCAAGTCAGGACGGAGTACATACTGTACAGGGTAGCGGAAGTCCGTCAAGTTATGGTCATTACCCAAGTGTACCGTTTCGAGGAATTCCAATAAAGCCGGTCCGTCGTACCATGGTGTACGTTCGCTGCGTTCCACGACGTTATCGCCTTCGAGGGCTGAGAGGGGGATGCAGCGCACATCGGGAATCTGGAAAGGTGCGATAAACGCCTCAAACTCCTTGACAATCGAGCGGAATACTTCTTCCTGATAGTCAACCAGGTCCATCTTGTTGACTGCCAGTACAATGTGTTTGATACCGAGCAGAGAGCAGAGAAATGTGTGGCGACGCGTTTGGGTGATGACACCGGTACGGGCATCGACCAGGATAATAGCCAAGTTGGCTGTTGATCCACCCGTAATCATGTTGCGCGTATATTGTTCGTGTCCCGGCGTATCAGCAATAATAAATTTGCGCTTGTTCGTTGAGAAATAGCGGTAAGCCACGTCAATGGTAATACCCTGTTCGCGTTCTGCCTTCAGACCGTCACAGAGCAGTGCATAGTCAATTTGGCCAGCACCCGCATTTCCCACGCGTTGGGAATCACGTTCGAGGGCTGAGAGTTGATCCTCGTAAAGTTTCTTCGAGTCAAAGAGCAAACGGCCGATAAGGGTAGACTTACCGTCGTCCACCGATCCTGCAGTGAGCAGGCGGAGCAAATCCTTCTTCTCGTCTTGGTTTAGATATTCTTCAATCGAGAGCTTGTGGCCGTCCACGACCAGTGCTTCCTCGTTGGGGTTATGGCTATTTGTTGTCATAGAAGGGATTGTTTTGTTGTTTACGAGGGGCAAAGTTACATATCCTCTTCGAATTAATCCTTGCCTTTCTCCGTGTTAAGCAGTAGGAGGATTGCTGCAATTGATGTGGGCAGCGTAGCCGTACGCACTTATTTTGTCGGTTCGACGTGGATGTTGATAAACGTGCTCGTTCCGAAATGCTGGCGAAGCTTCTGTTCGATCTCTCGGGTTGCTTGGTGCGCTTCAGCGAGGGGGGTACTTCCATCCATGCGAATATGAACATCGATGGCGGCATAGTTTCCGATGTGGCGTGTGCGCAGGTTGTGCGGTTCGCTCACTCCTTTTTCTTCCAAGATGATTTGGGTGATGAGGCGTTCTTCCTCCTCGGGGAGCGATTTCTCCAACAGTTCCTCCAGACTGGGCTTCAGCAAGTCCCACGCCACTTTCAGTATCAGCAAACTCACCAACACGGCCGCCAACGGGTCGAGCATCCTTCCCTTTTCTCCCAACAGGATGGCACCGCCGATACCCAGAGCCGTACCGATACTCGAAAGGGCATCGCTACGGTGGTGCCAGGCATTGGCAATGACGGTGGGCGAAGAAGTTCGTTTACCGACTCGGAGTGTCCATTGGTACAGCCCTTCCTTTGCCACAATTGAAACCAAGGCAGCGATGAGCGCAATGCTTCCCGGTGCTTCCAGAGTTTCGCCTTCGAGGCAACGTATAATTTGCGTAATGCCATTCCATCCGATACCGATGCCCACCCCCACCAACATCAGGCCAATGAAGGTTGTTGCGAGGGTTTCGTATTTTCCGTGTCCGAAATCGTGGTTCGCGTCGCAGGGTTTTCCCGAAATACGTACAAAGACTATGACAACCAAGTCAGTTAGAAAGTCCGACAATGAGTGAATGGCATCTGCCAGCATAGCAGCACTGCCGCCCACAATGCCAGCGACAAACTTGAAAGCTAACAGCAGGAGATTGACCACACTGCCGCCTAAGGTCACACGATAGATTTGTTGTTCACGAGTAGGCATGGAGGTCTCGGATTATTGGGTTATGGGATGTGTTAGAGGTTGCACTTCTACGTTTGTATTGGCGTTAGAGGGTATACCTTTACATTTCTATTGGGGTGAAAAGGGAACAAGTGACCTGGGAGAGTAAGGTACTGTCGTAACTTTTTGGGGAAAAGTTTAGGACAAGCAGCTTCCGTCAGCTGCTTTCTTACGCTTCCACTTCGATTTTGAAATAGCCCTTCCACGTTTCGCCGGGTTCAGCTTGCTGTATGAAGGGACGTTCGCTGACCGGACCTTCAAACCCTTGATGATCGCAAAGGCCGTACCAAGGTTCGCAGCAGATAAAGGGGCAATTTTTCCCAGCGGGAGCCCAGAAGAGCCAAACGGGTGCGCTACTTTCGATGCGAGCCACGCGCTTGCCGTTTGCGTCGAGCACGTTGGCGGCTTTCACCTGTTCCGCGTCAAAGATGAGAGCATCGTGGATAAAGTTATCAACCTTAAGTTCGATGCGTCCTTGTTCGTCAGTGGGCACAGCGTGCTGTTCGGGTTCGAGGCATCCTTGTTCCCCCGCACGACCAATGTGCTGAAGCTCGCCTTCGAGTTGCAAGTAACCATTTACCTCGCGCGTTTCGTCCCAGTTGGGAAGCTGAATGGCCGGATGTCCGCCCATTTGAAACCATAACTTATCTGTTCCTGTATTCGTTACCTCCATTTCTGCGAGGAGTTCACGGTCTTTGAGGCGGTAGGTAATGGCTACGGTAAAGGGAAAGGGAAATATTGCTAAGTCTTCCTCTGTGTGGGAAGCTTCGTAACGGACAAAGTCCACACCAAAGCGTTTGGTTTCCCATTCGCGACGACGCAGGAAACCGTGTTTGGGCAGGTGTATTTCCTTGCCTTCGATGCGGCAAACACCGTTCCACAGGCTACCAACAATGGGGAAGAGTAGGGGAGAACGGCCTGCCCACCAGCGGGCATCGCCTTGCCAAATGTATTCTTGTCCCGTGTGGCGGTCTTGAATGCTTTGAATTTCTGCACCAAGGGCCGAAATTTCTACACAGAGATGATCATTAATCAGCGTTGAAATCATGGTGGATGAAGAGATTAAGTGTGAATGGGGGATAGGGGAATGGTTCTATGGGAATTTACGCAGGTCGGTTTCATCGTCGTTGGGTTGGAATGTTGATTCCTGAAGCAGAAATACCGCATTCACTTTTTAACTTTCACTCTTCGACCTTCGCTTGGTAGAACCACTCTTAAAGGAAAGAGTTCAAGAGTAGCGAAAATCCGATGGAACTACGCTACTCCTAAACTCTTGATAGGGGATAGAACTCTGTTGTTTATCGTTTGATGACTTTCTGGCCGTTGCTCAGGATATACACACCCGGAGCCGCTGTTTGCAAGGAAACTACGCGACGTCCCGAAAGGGTATAAACCTGTACGTTATCCGTATCATCAGGTTGTGTCACCGCATCAATACCCGTCAACGAGGCATCACGGAAACTGAAGGAGATGACGCCGTCAGTGCTCATCACAATGTTGTAGATAGGACGGTTCACTTTATCCGTCGAACAGTTGTAAAACTTCATCGCGGGAGTCGTTTCGTCCGTGAAGGAGGTTACGTTTTGCGTACCGGGGAAGAGGTCACCCTTGTAGCCATTGAAGAGTTGGCTGAGCGTCAGTTCCGGGCTTGTGCGCGTACCATCTTTTTTATTGTCAGCAGGTACGTATGCCATGCGTTGGTGGTTCGGGTCGTTATTGACCGTATTGTTCGCCCAGTAGCGTGCCGAGTAGTCTACGTGTGTCACCAGCATTCCTGCGCCCATGCGTTTCGGATACCAAGTGTCGGGTTGACGGTTTTCCAGGAGGAAGTATTCACATTCGTTTTCCGGGTTGCGAATGACGTATGCCGTTGGTCCTTCTGCTTCCTTACCAAAGGGATAAAGTTGCGCAAACTGAGGTTCCGTCAGTTCCTTCACATCCAGCCAACCCAATGTGCTGCGTTCGAAAGCCGTGTAGCCCGGGGGCGCATAGCCGTTGAAGTAATATTGACCATAGTCCATGATGCTCCAATAATCCATGGTCAGCAAGTCGCGGTTCAAGGTAGCGTCGCTTCCTGTATAATAGAAATCGGGCAAACCCAAAGCATGGCCGAATTCGTGGCAGAACAATCCGACACCGTCCATGTGAGCATCCGTTACGTCGTTCGGTCCCTTTCCGTAGCTCTGAAGCAATTCGTTGCCTACGAAGTATGAATTAATCCGCACCTGGTTGTTATTCACCGTAAACGAGCGGGTTGAGAAATGAGCCCAGATATAATCCTCGCTTCCATTTTCAAAGGCGGATTGTTGTCCCGCACCAGCAAACATAATCGTCACCAAAGGAACGCCATTGCCCGTATCGAAGCGTTTGAAGTCCACCGTCTTTTCGGCTTTTCTCAAGGCATCTTCGATGAGTTGACTCACCTTCATATCAATAGCTCCGTTGTTTGCGTCCTTGCCATAGTAGGCATAGCCTTCCGGCACCGTGACATGAGCCACGACTTCAAACGAGGGCGTAAACAAACCTTGACTTTGTGCGGTAAAATAGTCCTTGACTGAGCCTTTGCTCCCCTTTTCGTCGGCATAGCCCTTCTCGTTAAAGAAGCGCGTTACCTTTTGGGCATCAATCGTGTCTTGGAAGGCACGGTCGGCAAAGTCTACCATCACTACAGGGATAACTGGTGCACCGATGCTGTTCACCACACCGCCGCCCGATTGCTTGTATTTTCCAAGACCGTCAGGAGTCGATGCTGCACTGCGGCCGTTGCGCGACAGACAGGGACGTGGGTATTTCGCATCGAGCCACTTTACCGCTTCCGTTTGGGTTAAACAGAGTGAAGCAACCCAGGTCTGTTCTTCGGCCGAACGGTCTGCAACTTCGTGTGCTATGCGTCCCGTACTGACCAGTTCGTGGTCTGTTAGTTGGGCATAACAATAATGTCCCTCACTGTTTCGGAGCAAAGCGATGCCGTCTGTTGTTGTAAACGTGGCATAGCGTCCGTTTGCTTCCATTGTCAAAGTTAGGGAGGTGCCGTCTGGTTGCTGGCAAGTCAACGTGCGCCGTTGGGGAACGGTGGCACTGGCTCCCAAAGCAAGCGTGGCAGCAAATAGGAGAGAAAGTATTTTCATAATCATTACAGTAGTTGTGGTCACTTTCCAAGATAGTCCGTAGCGTTGTCGCATTGGGCTTTCCGGCGTAGGTACCGTGTTCCTTACGAAATAGCCTCTACCGTGATAGCGGCTTCGTTGACTTCTGTCACACGGATAGCAGTTCCCGGATTGATAAAGTTGCCAGCCGATTTGACCTCGACCACATTTCCGTTGATTTGGGCATTGCCTACGAGAGCAAGGCGGGTCATTGCAGTACCCGTATCGCCCACTTTTACGTTGAGCTGTGCCTCTGTGGCGTTAGTCGAGTGTAGACTGGTATGGAGCGACATCTTATCCAACGCCTTCGATCGCGCAACCCATTTGAGAAGAATCAGCAGAAGGATGACTCCAGCCACAATCGTGAACATGGCCCATTCCCATCCAAATTCTTGATAAATGAGGGCCGTATCTACAAAGGCACAAATCAAAGCACCAATTCCCGCGATGCTGAAGCCCGGGAACAGAAAGATTTCAACCAGTCCCAATATCAGTGTCAGGACAGCAAGGAGGATAATGAGGGTTGTCATAAGGGGAGTATTTGAGGGGTTCGGAGGGGAGGACAATTATGGGTGCTAATGCTGTAACCTTAAGGCAGTTAGCGCTTTGCTACTTATCAACCGAATTCCGGGATACATCCCTTTACGGCACAAGTCGCTGGCTTGCACTTCGTGCGAGCATTCGTTTCATTTTGGAGAAAGCCTTTCGCCTTAATAGCCTGCGCGGTATTTCCCTTCTTCCTTATCTTCGAGAATCGACAGATACGAAGCGTAGCGCGACGGAGCCAGTTCATGTGCTTCGAGTGCATCAAGTACTGCGCATCCCGGTTCGTGGCGGTGCGTACAGTTCGAGAAACGGCAGTCCGCAGCCAGTTTGAAAATGTCGCGGAAGAAGTGTGTCACTTCCTCGGGTTCCATGTTAAACGTGCCAAAGCCCTTAATGCCCGGGATATCAATCAGCGCACCCCCTTCGGGTAACTCATAGAGTTCGCTAAATGTTGTCGTGTGCATGCCCGTGCCGTGCGCTTCCGAGATTTGCGCTGTTCGGGCGTGTGCATCAGGAATTAGCAAGTTGAGTAAGGTCGATTTACCTACGCCCGAATGTCCAGCGAGTAGCGTCGTCTGCCCTTTTAAGACCTGGCTTAGTTCGTCTACACCTTCGCCACGTAGAGCCGAAAGTGAGAAACAAGGGTAGCCGATGGAGGAATAGATGTGTTCCAAGTAATCCTTCATCTCCCGTTCTTCGTCCGTAAGGTCATCTACTTTATTAAACGCGATGCACACCGGTACACGGTATGCTTCCGCTGAGGCGAGAAAGCGGTCAATAAAGGTGGTGCTCGTTTCGGGGCGAGCAATGGTAACAACGAGCAAAGCCAAGTCCACGTTGGCTGCGAGGATATGGCTTTGCTTGGAGAGGTTAGAAGCTTTGCGAATGATGTAGTTGCGCCGTTCGTCGATTTCGGTGATAAACGCCACCTGTTGACCCTCTTGCTCCGTGAGCGTCACCCCGTCGCCAACGGCTACGGGGTTGGTTGAGCGGATGCCGCGCAGGCGGAAGTTTCCTTTCACCTTGCATTCCACCGCACGTCCGTCGTCCGTGCGCACTACATACCAGCTTCCAGTATTTTTAATTACAATGCCGTGCATAGCGAAGCTTTACACCGTCATGATTTCTTTGTTCTTAGCTGTGAGCAGTTCTTCAATCTGCTTCACCTTTTTGTCGTGAATCTTCTGCAAGTCAGCTTCAGCGTCCTTTTCTACGTCTTCAGAGAGTCCGTCCTTGATAGCCTTCTTGAGTTTGTCGATACCGTCGCGGCGAGCGTTGCGGATAGCCACCTTAGCCTCTTCAGCTTCCTTGGCACACTGCTTCGTTAATTGCTTGCGTCGTTCCTCGGTGAGGGGAGGAATACCCAGGCGAATCACTTCACCGTTATTTTCAGGCATGATACCGATGGTAGAGTCGATAATAGCCTTCTCGATTACGCGAAACATTTGCTTGTCCCAAGGTTTGATAGCGATGGTGCGGGCATCCGGTGTCGTAATGGCTGCCACATTGTTGATGGGTACCATGGAACCATAAGAATTGACGCGAAGTTCGTCCAGAATGTGAACGTTCGCCTTTCCGGCACGGATTTGTGCGAGCGTGTCTTCGAGGTGCATCACACTCATATCCATTTTTTCCTCACAGTCGTTGAGGCATTTCTTTACGTCGATCATAGGGATAATGTATAATAGTTAGGAATTAATAAATCAAAGCGACCGCATCTTGATCAATAAGGATGCGGTCGCAAAGTTAGGGTAAATCAGTCGGTTACGAAAGGTCGGAGTTACATTTTATGTCGGGATAGAAACTTCTCTGATTTCGGTAAGGGGTGATTTAAGTCGAAAGAAGCCGGTAAGTACTGACAGGAGTCGGTAAAAAGGAGTGCTTTGAAAAGTTCCCCATGAAAAGAGGTGTCTCGGTAAACTTCCCCACAACAAGTAAATCGTTTGATTGTTGTCCGGTAAACTTGTTCGCATCAACTCATCAAGTGTGTTTCTGTCAAGTGTCAGAAATTCTTTTAGGCTTCCCAATACGTTTCTGTCAATTGTCAGAAATCCTTTTAGGCTTCCAAATATGTTTCTGTCAATTGTCAGAAATCCTTTTAGGCCTCCAAATACGTTTCTGTCAATTGTCAGAAATCCTTTTAGGCTTCTAAATACGTTTCTGTCAAGTATCAGAAATCCTTTTAGGCTTCCAAATATGTTTCTGACAAGCGTCAGAAAGCTTTTTAGGCTTACAGACACGGTTGCGACAAGTGTCAGAAGGCTTATTGGCGGTATAGGTGTCCGGTTGCACTTTTTCGATAAGTCTTCTACGAACCATTTTAGCGGCCAGTCAGTCTTATTTCTGGAGGGTGACAACTGCCCAAAGATGTGCTTTCTGATTCGCCACACACGACAATGCCCCGGAATAGGTTGGACATACCACCAGTTCCGGGACATTTTATTTTACGTATATAACGTTGGGCATGCATTTCCTAAGCGACTGCCCTTATGCTGGAGCTCAGCACTTATTCTTCGTCTTTGTTCCAAATATCGTTTGACCAAGATGATTCCATTTCGTCAGAGAGTTGTTGATTGCCAAATAGTTTTTCATCGTCACCAATCTGAAGACTAGGTGAAGCCGCGATTAGGCCTTCTCCGACCATTTGATAAGTATTTACCTGAGGAGCGAGATATGATTTCTTATTCATAATTTGTAGGATATTTTTGTTGTATGGATGTAATATGAGGATGAAAAGGGTGGGCTAGTACCGAGTGGACGGAAGGGAGGAAGTGCCAGGCACTTCGCTCTCCTTCTGTCGTTCGATAGGTTACTTCAGAATCACCTTCTTACCATCTATAATGTAGATACCCTTCTGAGCCTTCGCCACGCGGCGACCGCTGAGATCATAGATTTCTGCTTTTTGGCCATCAGTAGTAATGCCTTCAATACCTGTTACTTCACCATAGTCGAATACCAGTCCCATTGCAGATGAAGTACTGCCAAGGAGGTTTTCGCCATAAACGCGGAAGCCCTGAAGATTCGTGCCTGTGTATTTGAAGAAACCGAGTGCGTCTTCAAGTTTCTGCAACGTAAAGACTTTCTTGTCTGTAGGCGTTACTTTCGTTTCAATGGTGCCGTCGAGACTTTGGTCTATTGCAGCAATTTCAACCGCCTCGTAATCTATCGTAAACTGATACGTATTGGCTGTAGCTTCAATGAGTACCGGGGTATGAGCAGGAATCGTGGTTTGAACGGGTGAGAGAATTAACTTCTTGCCACTCACCTTACCCGTGTATACCTTTACCTCACTCGGGATTGTCAAAGGTACAGGTGCATAGAGCGTAGCCCAACCTGCATTTGAAACCGTCACAGGCAGACTGGTGACTTCTTCGATAAGCCAGTCGCAACTATCCTTCTTATAGTTATCGCTGCGGTCACAGAATGTATTGTCTTCGCTGCCATTGTCAGACAGGTACTTACCGTCCGTAAAGTCAGACATGATTACATAGTGACCATCGTGTCCGCCTTGTGAAGCACTGAAAGTCCACTTATTGGCTACACCCGTTGTCTGAAGCGTATGTGTATCGCTTAAGTGGTAACCCTGAGCGTAGTTTAGGAGCTTATTCTCCGTGTTCAGGTAGAATACCTGGCCTGCCTTGAAGTTCTCACCTTCTTTGGCTGTAGTCTTCACCTTGGCTTGCATTGTGGTGCCGTCAATATAATGGTGGCTGACCTTACCCTTGAAAGCATAGAAGTGACCCACAACGGGTTGGTTGTAAATCAGGCCACTTATTACCTTCTGAAGTTCAGCTGTAGCTTTTGACATTACTGCTACATCACCTTTTTCCAGTGCCTTCCGGGCATCGGTTATCAAGGTTTGGATGTCGGATGTACCTTGGGGCTGTGAATATTGTCCCAGTTCACTACCAATTAAATCCTTTTTGGATTCGGCTTCATTGATGGCTTTCGTCAGACCTTGCTTGGCTATGGAGAGCATAGTGCCTTCATCCAGTGAATAAAACTGTATCATGAAGGTGGAGTCTACTCCCGAATTTGTCCAGCTTCCCAAATAATCGCCACTAAAGTGTACATAAGAGTCCTTTTGCGTATTGGTGAGGAAGCAAGCGTTTTCCTTAAGTGCTTCAGTGACAGCATTGCCTAACGGTTCCGGCTTGTCGGTGACGCGCACCAACTCCGTTCGCAGGTCGTAAGCTACCAGCGGTTGTTCGCCCGTTGCCTTACTCGGCAAATTCCATGAAGCCACCTTCGCTGTCGTAGAAATGGTGATATTTTGATTATCCTTGACTTCTACGTACCAAATGTAGTTGGAAGCATTGGGCGTAGCTTCTGTATCGACAGAAGTTACCTTCGTACCGATCTTTTCCTGTTCGTATTTAATAAATCCGACACCTCTTTGTCCACCTGCGCAATTGGGCTTGTCATTTACTTGCTTGAGCAGGTAATATCCCGTTGTAATATTCATGGGACGGGTCGGTTGGGAAGGAATTTCATCATCGAGGAAGAAGAACTTAATCTCGTTTGCCTGTTGGGATGAAATCTTGAGGTAAACTTTGCCCGCTGGAATGGTCGTGGCTTCTGAAACCTGTTCGAAGCCCATCTTGCCTGACAGGTTATGCTTGCCGAAAACATATTGAGTACCATCGGCTGTGAGGCTCTCGGTCGTGACGAGCAGGTCGTTGTTTTGCAAAGCCTGCGATTCAGTTACTGCGGGCAGACGATACTCTCCTGCGGTTGCGGCTTTGAGAACAACTGCGTTGCCAGCAGGAATAGTCGTGCCAGTGGGAAGAGCGGTGAGGAACAGACGCTTGGTGCCAACCTTGACGGTATAGGCCGTAACCTTTTCGATCGTAGCAACATCTACTGGAGGCACAAAGGTCGTATAGCGATCCGAAGAGATTGAAACCACACATTCGATAGGCTTTTTGGTTACCTTAGCTGATTTTGCGGTCTCTATCTTTCCGTTTTCATCGAGCACATTGGCTATGACTACCAGTTCGCCGTCAGGGAGTGACGAAACATCTATCCTTGCCGTTTGTGCATTGGTAAATCCTCGCTTGCTGCGGTTTTCCACAGAGCTGTTACCCGTTGCGATACCGGAGATTTCCTTTCCGCTTTGCTCATGGATAATTCTATATTTAAATCCGAAATGGCTGCCGCTATCCGAAGCAAGACTGATGGAAAGCCATTGGGAATCGGTTATGTCAGCAAACAATTCATATTTCGACAGGTCGGTGTCTGGTTCGAATATCAATGTCTCCAAGAAATTATAGACATATTCGTTGAAGGCCTTATCTCTAACTCTGAGGCTTGCCAATCCCCAGCGTCCCGGCACAGAACCTCTCGGCAGAATATGCACGATTTGATGGTGTTCCCAAACCGTCGGGTCGCCATCGAAGAATTCAGTTCTCGAATTTCTATGATAATAATAATAATTACCATGTCTAACCCCTTGTGGGTCGATAAAGTAATATTCACACGTTCCAAGTCCAGAAATATTGTCGCGTGCATAGAAGTTGACCGTCACTTTGGTCTCTCCATCTGGTGCTTCGGGATGAGTCGGTTCCGCATAAACGTAGATTCTATTGAGGTCGATTTCTGCATGCACCGTATCTGGGTTCGAAGTCTGGATAAAGATTTTCTTTACAGGCTCATGTTGAGGAGATTCGGAGAACCAAACATCTGTATCTGTTGCAGCAAAGTCTTTAATAAAAAGTGCAGAAACGTAGTAATTAGCTGTCGGAAGGAACTCCTTTATCGGGAAATTAAATTCAGCCATTTGAGTTTTAGGGTTATATCTCCCATGATAATCAACGCTTTGGCTGAATCCTGCAGCATCAGAAGCGACTCTTGCTTGAACACTTTGGATTCCCACATCGTCTTTTACCTTACAGGTAATTTTCAGATTCTGGCATTGTCTTCCTTCCAGGATGGTATCAGTGATTTCGTAGTTCAAGCTTCCACTTTCATATTGAGCCGCATGCAAATCCTCCATCGGGTTGTTGATAAAGAAGTCCGTCACGCAGTCGTTATGGCCTTCATGGCGTTGGTTGCCCTGCAAATCCTTTGTGGTGATGTCACCTGCTGTCCAATGCCCAGCCTTGGAGTACTTGGAAATGAGAGCGGTACCTCTTAAAATATGGTTGCTTCCCTCTACAGGATTCATCTGGATATCATAAAACTGCGTTTTTGTTTCTCCGTTATCGAGGAATTTCGGCGAAGTGATTCGGGTATATGCATAGGAAGCTCCGTCTTCGATGTTAGGCATGTCGTTCAGCTCAATTTCCATAGTCAGCAACTTGTCTTCTTCCGGTTTGCCGTCTACGGTGATGCTTGCACGTTTAATCTTGCCAGGGAAGTCATAGTCTGGCCAAAGATTGAGTACTTCGAACGACAAGTGATCAGGTACGGTGGTGATGTAGCGTACACCGTGCATGATGCGGTCGCGTATGAATTCATATTTTCCGATAGAGCGCGACATGAGAATGGCGGGATTTTTGACATAGTCTGCTACCGACTCCGCCATGTCTTCGTTCGGATTGATTCCATGCGCATAGGCAGACACGAACTCCGTAGTTTTCGTTGTTGACCATCCACTTGGCTGATTGGGATCTTTATACCATCCACCCAGCTTAATCCATTCTGCTTTGATTTCTTCCGAGAATACGTGTTGCCAAAGGAAGTGCGTCTTCTCATGCAGGATAAGTCTTTGGGTAGCCAGTTCCTGACTGTTTCCTCCAAATGCTTTTTCCATAAACTCAATGTAGCCGTTCTCAAGCGTAGGCCATGCTACAGCAGCCGCTTCTGGGTAAAGCGGATGGTCGTGTCCGTTCTGACGGCGTATCAAGTACTTCAGATGGGGTACTTTGCGGAATCCTTCCGGAAACTCCTCAAACATATTGATGATGCTCACCAGTTCTGCCGGCTTGAATTGTTGGAAGCAAGCCGCATCTTCTTGGGTCGTAGCTTGGGTCAACTCGGTGTAATCGATGTTGATAATGGAGCAACCGAAGCGTTCGCTGAGGATGTCATTGACATTGGAGATGTTGCGTCCAAAGTCGGTCATGTAGTTGGTAAGAGCATGGTGCAACCGTTTGGAGAACAGGCGTCCGCGCTTTCCGTCCAGGTCTACAAGGAAAGGGTTGGCATAATAGAAAGCATCTTCTGAAATGCGCACTTCGCAACCACCTTCTACATTTACCACCGAAATGTCATCGGCAAGATGTTCGGCAGTAAGGCTGAATTTGGCTGGCTTTAAATGGGGGTACTTATCATAGAACAGCGGAAGCGTCTTCATTGTCTCCACCATTCGGTAGGCGTATTCCTGTGACCAAGGCTTTTCGTCGTTTGCCAGTACGATGTTGTATTTCTCTTTCAAGACAGAGAACGACGGAACATCAGCCGGCACAATCATTTTGCCGAGGAATTCAATCTCAGCCGGTTCATTCTTGTGTGCAGTGGTGGTGTACCCCGATGGGCTGCCGTCTTCCTTCCATTCAAAATTCCACGAGTCGGGATTCTCGCTCATCTTGGTAACGGCGATTTTCAGCGGCAGTGACGGCACTACACTGTTGTTTTTAACTTCCACGATTAGCGCTTTCATTACGTTGTAGCCCGTGGCTTCAGCTTTTACACTGTGTTTGCCTTCCGGTACATTGACGAATGTAAACGTACCGTTCTCCGTTGCTTGAATGGTCGCGAGGTAACTGCCAGAAGCTATGCTGAGCATAACCTTGTCACCTGTTGCCAACCCCGAAAGAATGACTTTTACGTCTGCGGCCAATGCTGCCAATGGTAAGATAGCAAGCATTAGCAGGGAAATCAGCTTGTTTTTCATTTTGGGTAGTTTTTAGTTGAATAATATACGATTTACAGTTTGCCCGTTCACGGGCTTACGATGTTTGTTGGAGGTATGATTGTCTTGAAATTTTCAAAAAAGCATCTCAAGAGCGATAGTATCCGTCAAAGGTTATTTAAGGGGGAAAATAAGTATACGAGTATACTTCCATAAGCTTTTGACTTATGGAAGTTAAGATACAAGGGTTGCAACTAAGGCAAACCACCAATAAATTGGGAGTGGAGATAAAAAAAGTAGGCATCATGCTAAAACAAAAACCGATGAATCAGACGGAGTCTGTTCATTGATAATTATTCTGCAAGACGGGACGCAGATGTGTTCATTATTTTGTTAGGAAAGGAGAGCCGTCCCACTATTTTCAATAGGGATAAATCCCTTACGAATTGCCTACGATAGTGTAACCTTTCCTTAGAATATTCTACTTATTTTGAAGGAATGTTTTTTTGAAAGGAGAATACTCTAATTTGCGCTTCAAAGGTATTTCTAATATTCGATTCAAACAAATAATTGGGCATGTAAATCTTTGTAACAGAAGACTTCTGTCGTCTTACCCTCGAGTTATTTCCCCCTTCGCTTCTTCGTTTCTTCGCTTTTCTTATGGGTCTACATCAAAATAACAGACCAGTCCTTTGTATGCCTCCTGCTTCACGAGCAGTTCGCGTGCCGTCCACAGCGTGCGGCGTACACCCGAGGTTGGAAGCGTGGGGGCAATCTTGACCAGGAGTTTGCGGATATGCAGTAGTTGCACGCGGCTCACCACGGGACGGTCGGGCCCCAAGAGGTCCGTGCCGAAATGCGGACGAAGTAGGGTCGCCAGCTGTTCGGCGGCATGCGCTACCACCTGTTCGTTGCGGTGCTTCAAGTAGATATAGATCAGCCGGTAGGCCGGAGGGAAGTGAAAGAGCGTGCGCTCCTCCATCTGTTCGCGATACATACTGAGGTAATCTCCGCGAACGATTTGACTGATAACGGGCGTGTCGGGTTGCCGAGTTTGCAGAATCACCAGACCGCGTTTACCGCGTCTGCCCGCGCGTCCTGCCACCTGCGACATCATCTGATAGGCCCGCTCGTAGGCTCGGAAGTCCGGAATGTTGAGCATTTGGTCTGCATGCAGAATGCCCACAACACTGACGTGGTCAAAGTCTAATCCCTTCGTCACCATCTGCGTCCCAATCAGCAAGTTCGTTTCTCCTTGCTGAAAGCGCCGAATAATCTCTTCGTAAGCCGTACGCGAACGCGTTGTGTCCAAGTCCATTCGTTCGGTATGCGCTTCGGGAAAGACCGTTCGTGCCTCTGCTTCGATTTTTTCCGTACCGTAACCGATGTCCCGTAGTTCCGTGTCCCCACAGTTCGGACACTGGCGCGGCACGTCATAGGCCGTACCACAATAGTGGCAGACCAGTTTGTTCATGCGCTGGTGGTACGTCAGACTCACGTCGCAACGGGTGCAACGGGGTGTCCAGCCACAGGTGCGACACTCCAATACGGGTGCATAGCCCCGTCGGTTTTGGAAGAGAATGGCTTGTTCGTGGTTAGCCAGGGCAGCGCGCACCCTTTCCGTCAGGTGGGGCGAGAAGGGCGATTTCATCAGCTTCTTGCGTCGCAACTCTTTGACGTCTTCCACTACGATTTCAGGCATTTCTACTTCGCCGTAGCGGGTCAACATTTCTACCAAGGCATATTTCCCCGTTTGGGCGTGGTGGTACGATTCCAGCGAAGGGGTTGCCGTGCCGAGCAACACCTTTGCTCCCTGTTGGCGGGCCAGTACCAGTGCGGTGTCGCGTCCGTTGTAGCGCGGAGCAGGATCCTGTTGTTTGTAGCTCGTTTCGTGCTCCTCGTCCACAATGACCAATCCGAGGTTTTGGAACGGTAGGAAAATGGAAGAACGTACGCCGAGAATCAGCGGAAAGGGATGGTCCGAAAGTTGGTGTTGCCAGAGTTCCACACGTTCGGCATCCGGAAATTTCGAGTGATATACGCCCATGCGCGAACCGAAGACGCGCCCCAGACGCGTAGTCAGTTGCGTAGTCAGTGCGATTTCAGGCACCAGGTAAAGCACCTGTTTGCCTTGTGCCAACATCTCTTCGATGAGGGCAATATACACTTCCGTCTTTCCGCTCGACGTTACACCGTGGAGCAGGCAGACCTCTTTTTCCTTGAAATGGTTGACAATGTCGTCGTGCGCTTGTTGTTGGCGTGCCGCTAAGCGTTTGCGCGCCACGAGCGCTTCGGCCGAGAAGGTTTTCAACCGTTGCGTCTCTACCTCATAAATCTCCAACACGCCGCGCTTTCGTAGAGCCGCCAGTGCCGCCGTGTCTTGCGTTTCTTCGCAGAGTTCTGCCCGCGCAACCTCCTTGATGAGTTGCGGATTGTGCAGTGTCAGAGCTGCAGCCGCTTTCGACAGCTCCAGGTAGCGCAACAACAGTGCCTCTTGGCGCGGAGCTTGTCGCAACCGGTCAAGCAGGAGGTGCAGTGACGTTTCAGTCTGACAGGTTGCTGTCAAACGTACATATTGCTGTTTGCGAGGCTTAAATCCCTGGGTGAGCGATTCGCGTACAGTGACCGCCCCGATGTCTACCAAGTGTTTTACCGTCTGCAACAAGCTGCCCGTGCCGAGTTCTTTTTCCAAAGCCTGAAGTTTCGTGCCTTTGTCAGCCGTCAGTGCGTGGTAGATTTGCGTTTCGCGCTCGGTCAGCGGCTGTGTGTCGCAGTCGTATTCCTCATTGCGTGCCAGCAGGGTTTCACTTTCGAGTTTCAATCCCGAGGGCAGTGCCGCTTTCATCAGTTCTCCCGCCGTACACATATAATATTGTGCCATCCACTTCCACAGTTCCAACTGTTTGGGCAGTACGATGGGGTGTGCATCGACCAAGTCCGTCACCTCTTTTAGTTTGACACCTGGTTGCGGATTCTCCTCATGGAGGGCAATCACCAGTGCTGTGTAGTAGCGTCGTGCTCCAAATTGTACAATGGCGCGGGTACCCACGGTCACTCGGCCTGCCAACGCGGGAGGCAGAATGTATGTGAAGCTGCCCGGCAGGGCAAGTGGGAGAAGGACGGAGACGAACATGCTTGGATGGAGGTTATTAGGGGGCGGGGTAATGCTTGTGTGGCGGTGATGCTGTTAACAGTGATGCCGTTGTTTTGAGGTAGCCTTGTGGGATGAAGTCGTTTGCTCTAAAATTGATAGAACGAAAGGGTTGGTTGTATTCACCCCTTTCGTTCTATTGCTAACAGTCTTCAAGCTTTCTCGACAGCATTTCTTTAAATACGGAACTTTCGGGGTACATCCGTTTCAAACTGCATCAGCTCGCGGGTAATCGGGTGGTAGAAGTTGAGGCGGTAGGCATGCAAGGCCAAACGGCCGATGGGATCATCGCCGTTACCATATTTAATATCACCACAGACGGGGTGTCCCAAGTCCTGCATGTGTACGCGGATTTGGTTTTTACGTCCCGTTTCCAGTTTCAGTTCTACCAAAGAGTGCGTATCGCTGCGACGCATCACGCGGAAGTGCGTCACCGCAAATTTTCCACCGTTATCTACCGGCGAGGAATAGGTGAAGTAAGCCTTGTTGTCCTTCAGCCAGCTTTGCACCGTACCTTGGTCCTGTTCCATGACGCCCGAAACCAGAGCCATGTAGCGGCGATCCGTTACAATGTCGCGCCAGTTGTGTTCCAAAATCTGTTCCGCCTCAATCGTCTTGGCATAGACCAAGAGTCCCGAGGTGTCGCGGTCCAAGCGGTGCACCACGTGGGCGGTGCACTTCTGGTGGGTCTGGTGGAAATAGTCGTCCAATACCTTCTTGACACTGAATTGGTGGTGGGCAGAAGCCATCGAGAGAATACCGATTGACTTTTCCACAACGACCAAGTGGGCATCCTCGTAGACAATCTTGACAAACTTCGAGCGCAATTCGCCTTTGGGCTTGCGTTTAGATATTTCCACCCGGTCGCCCGGTTGTAATGCCAGGTCAAACTGGCGGATATTTTTGCGGTTCACCCGCACACCGCCTCCGCTGAGGATGGCTTTGGCACGGGTACGGCTGATGCCGTCGAGGGCTTGTTCGATATAATCCAGGAGAGGCATCGCAGTCTTGACCGTAAAGGTCGTAAAGCGATTGGCTGTAGGGGTACGCATGAGTGTGAAGCTATAAAAAAATAAGTGTGGGGGTGAGTTCTCGCCGAGTAAGGCCCGGGCGCGTGTTCATTCTCACCACATAATCAGTCTGCAAAATTACAACCTTCTGGCAGTATATTCCCCTTCCGTGGCTATTCGCCCCCTCCTTTCCTTCGTTTTTTCTCCCACGCTCTGCTGGCTCCCCTCGCTTTTTCCGTTTCCGAAAGTCCAGTTCAGCCTTTCTTTCGTTTCGTCTCAGGTAGAAAACTTCCTCATCCGCAGGTGCGGTTGCACACACTGCGACCGATGGCAATAATCAAAAAGTCGTACCTTTGCGCCCACACAATCAAATACATTATTACCACTAAACTTCAACCATGGGTCTTTTAGAATTCAACAAACTCCCGATAAATACCCTCGTCGGTGCCGATTGGAACACGTTTAAGAAACTTACTGGTGGTCGTACCGTCGATGCCAAGTGGAAAGGCAAATACCGCCTGACCAAAGCGGTGTGTCGTTTGCTCGCTACCCTTGCCCCGTTGCAGGAAAACCGCTACAAGAAGCTCCTTGCCGACCAGCCGCTCCAGCACGACCCCGTCTTTATCCTCGGTCATTGGCGTTCGGGTACGACCTTCGTTCACAATGTTCTCTCTTGTGACAAACGCTTTGGTTATTGCACCACCTATCAGACGGTTTTCCCCCACCTGATGATGTTTGGCCAGCCGTTTTTCAAGAAGAACATGTCTTGGCTCATGCCCGACAAGCGTCCGACCGACAACATGGAATTGGCAGTAGACCTTCCCCAAGAGGAGGAATTTGCCCTCTCCAATATGTGTCCCTACACCTATTACAACTTCTGGTTCTTCCCGAAGTACATGATGGAGTATTGCGATAAGTACCTGCTCTTCGAAAAAATCAACGAGAAGGAGCTTTCTGTATGGGAGGAAACCTTCCGCAAGCTTATTAAAATCTCGTTGTGGAATACCGGTGGCGAACAGTTCTTGTCTAAGAATCCGCCCCACACAGGTCGTGTGCGCGAGTTGGTCAAGATGTTCCCCAATGCGAAGTTCATCTACCTCATGCGCAATCCCTATACCGTGTTCGAGTCTACCCGTTCCTTCTTTACCAACACCATTCAGCCGCTCAAGCTCGAAGAGTTCAGCGACGAAGAAATGGAGAAGAACATTCTCACCGTCTATAAGAAGTTGCACGACCGCTATGAGGCTGATAAGCACCTCATTCCCGAAGGCAACCTCATCGAGGTGAAGTTTGAAGACTTCGAAGCCGATGCCCTCGGCATGACAGAGAAAATCTACCGCACCCTTTCGCTTCCGGGTTGGGAAGAAGCCCGCACAGCCATCGAGCAATATGTGGGCGCGAAGCGCGGTTACAAAAAGAACAAATACAAATACGCTGACCGTACCCGCCACCTTGTCGAAGAACATTGGGGCGACGTGCTCAAGCAATGGGGCTACGAGCTGTAACGGAGAGGGGACGATGATTCCCCGTGAGCACTCCTTAGGAGTATTCGGCAGTCCGACATTTCGAAAAGTCAAGAACCTGATTCTTCGAAATGTCGGCTTTTCAATGAAGCGACAGGGTTTGATCAGCATGGGGTGTCCTCAAGGGTGTACGCCCTCATTGAATCTGATTACTATCTGTCCCGCTCTATCTCGTGCTCTTATTCCTTCTCACTTCGCAACCTTACGAGGTCCCTTCCCTTCACAGCCTCTAACCCTGTAATTTCTAATCCCCATTCTAAACTTGCCTTCACAACATGACAGCTCGACTTCTTTGGGTGGACGATGAGATAGAAATGCTCAAGCCCCACATCCTCTTCTTGCAGAAGAAGGATTACGACGTGGTCACTGCGACCAACGGCCCCGACGCGATAGATCTCTGTCACGAACAACGTTTTGACCTCATCTTGCTCGACGAAAACATGCCGGGACTCTCGGGCCTCGAAACGCTCACACGACTAAAGGAAATCGTGCCCGCTGTGCCCGTGGTGATGGTGACTAAAAACGAAGAGGAAGACTTGATGGACCAAGCCATCGGGTCGAAGATTGCAGACTACCTGATTAAGCCCGTCAATCCGAGCCAGGTATTGCTGACACTGAAAAAGAACATTCACCAGCGCGAAATCGTGCAGGAAGTGACGCAGACAGGCTACCGCCAGGAGTTTGCCCAACTGAGTATGCAGATGAGTGAACAACTCTCGCCGGAGGAATGGAAAGAACTCTATAAAAAGTTGGTCTACTGGGAACTCCAACTCTCTGAGGCAGACAGCAACATGAACGAGATGCTTCAGATGCAGAAGGAGGAAGCAAACCAAACCTTTGCGAAGTTTGTCAAGCAAAACTACGAAGACTGGGTTACCGATGCCGAACACCGCCCCCTGATGAGTCCCGATGTGTTCAAGCGTTGCGTATTTCCCCGTTTGAGCCAGGGGCGCAAGGTCTTCCTCTTGGTGCTTGACAACCTGCGTTTCGACCAGTGGCGAGCCATTTCCCAGGAACTTGCGGAGGATTTCGACATCGACGAAGACTTGTATTACAGCATTTTGCCCACCGCAACGCAGTATGCCCGCAATGCCATTTTTGCCGGACTCATGCCCTTGCAAATCAAGGAGATGTATCCCGAACTTTGGGTGGACGAAGAAGAAGACGAAGGCAAGAACCTCAACGAGGAAATGCTCATTCGCCGTCAAATGGAGCGTTACCGCCGTCGCGAAGAGTTTACGTACAACAAAATCAACGATTCAACCCAGGTTGACAAACTCCTCACCCAATTGGCTACCTTGCGTGCCCCGCTCAATGTCCTTGTGATTAACTTTATCGATATCTTGAGCCACGCCCGTACCGAAAGTCGCATGGTGCGCGAACTGGCAGGCAACGAGTCGGCCTATCGCAGCATCACGCTTTCCTGGTTCCGCCATACGCCTATCAAGGAACTCTTCCGCCGTTTGGCATCTCTCGATTACGACCTGCTCGTAACGACCGACCACGGCAGCATTCGTGTCGATACGCCCTCAAAGGTCGTAGGCGACCGCAATGTCAACACCAACCTGCGCTATAAGATGGGAAAGAATCTTTCCTACAATGCCAAGGAGGTCTATGAAGTTCGCCATCCGCGAGCCCTTCAGCTCCCGCAGCCGAACCTTTCGACCGCCTACATCTTTGCCACGGGTGCCCGCTTCTTTGCCTATCCTAATAATTACAACCATTATGTGCAGTATTATAAGGATACCTTCCAGCACGGCGGCATCTCCATGGAGGAAATGCTCATCCCCCTTGTGGCGTTGCGACCGAAGGCCGTAAGGTAGGACAGGAGTGTGTAAGGGCTGTGAGCCAGCCATTTAAAATTAAAAATAACGACTTATCGATTGATTGACTTTTTGCGCGGCAGTCCTCAGACTCTTTTCTGCAACAAGTCAATATCTCGATAAGTCGCTATTTTGTTCAGTCACCTACCCCATAACCTGATAACCTCATAACATCCCTTTCTCTAAACGAAAACTGCCACCCAACTGTAGTGAAACAGTGGGCGGCAGTTTTTTGTTTGAGTTAAGTGGGGGCGATTATTCACCTGCAGAGATTGCACCAGAGGGGCAAACATCAGCGCAAGTACCGCAGTCCAGACAAACGCTGGGGTCAATTGAATACTTTTCGCCTTCAGAGATAGCGCCAGCAGGGCATTCATCGATGCAAGTACCGCAAGCGATGCAATCGTCACTAATTACGTAAGCCATAATTGTAGAATTTAAAATTGTTGAGAGTGAGTTATTGTCCTTGTTTCCTTTCCGCTTTTTCGGCCCTGGAGAGGGTACAATCGGCAGACAGAAAACGCGGCAAAGTTACATATTTTCTTCAAAGGAACTAACCGCCCCGCTTTTTTCCTTTAGAAAACAATAAAATCCCGAAGCACGCGTTTGTACGTTGACTGCCTGTTTCACAGGAATTTCCGATAATATTCAATCTAAAGTTATGCGTCGTTGTCTTGTTTTTACCCTCTTATTTTGGTCTGTGCTCCTGACCCTCGGAGCGCAACAGCGGCGTGTACAAAATAAGCCCTTCATTGACGAACGGCGGTTTCATTACGGCTTTTTTGTGGGTGGTCACGACCAAAGTTTGAAACTGGAAAACAACGGCTATATCGATCCCGCCACTGGGCAACAATGGGTCGCCTCGACCGACCGCACTAATTTCGGATTCTCTGTAGGCGTTTTGGGCGAATGGAAAATGAACAAGTACCTTGCCCTTCGTGTGCTTCCTTCCCTGCATTTCGGTTCCAAGCACCTCAGTTTCCGCAACCTTGCGACGGGTGAAGACGAATTCCAGGATATGAAATCCTGTTACATCGGTATTCCGGTAGATTTCAAAATCAGTGGGCTCCGTTTCAATAATTACCGTCCCTATGTCATTGCCGGCGTAGCCCCGATGTACGACCTCACGACAGGAAAGCAGTCTAAACTCAAGGCGAAGCCCTTCACCGTAATGGTAGAGGCTGGATTGGGATGTGACCTTTACCTTCCCTTCTTCAAGTTTATTCCCGAACTGAAGTTCTGTTTCGGACTGAATAACATCCTTCAGAAGAACCGCAAGGATCTTACAGACCGCAAACAGCTGATTTTTACCGAGAGCGTAGACCGTGCCACCCTCGGCATGGTGGTTCTCTCCTTCTACTTCGAATAAGTGATGGTGGTGTTGCGCTTTTCCCCTTTTCCTGCCGCAATCTTCATCTCTATCCCATTCTTACAATATTTGCAATATGCTTGATTGAGTCATGTCCCGCAGGACTTGACTCAATTTTTTTACCCCCTTCGTTAAACCATCTTTCCCTTTCGCCGTCCTATACATGTTTTCCGCAAAAGGCGATCGCCCCTCCGCACCGCGGCACGGGCGCTGCCAATCACTTGGGAGGGGGTCGCGGAACAGGAATCAGCCGTCTGTCGTCGTGCAACGGAGTTCGGAAGCAGCTGCCCGAACACCCCACTTCGTCGGTAACGGCCCTCTCACTACCCCCTGGGCATGTAGCGCCCTGACTCCATCCCTTCCCCCCTCTTTTCTCTCAATCCATTCCTTCCCACTCATCTATTAAAGCAAAGACAATTATGAAGAAATATCTCGTAATCGCGCTCTGTGCCCTTCTGTCAGGTGCCAGCGCACAGGCTCAACAAGCAAATGATAAGGCTCCGAAGGCAGCCACCACCTGTGTAGAACGTCAGACTGTCCGTGCCAACCGCATGGCTGCCCGTCTGCAGCTCGATGACAAGACCCAGCGTTGGTTTGTCCCCCTCTACGTAGCCTATCAAGACACCCTTCAGGGGCTTCGCCGCAACTGTCCCCTTCGTCAGCAGAAGCCCCGTCAGGCTCGTCTGAGCGACGTAGAGGCTCAGCAACTCGTCGAAACACGTCTGGCAAACGACGAAAAGCGTGTCGCCATCCGCCGCTCCTACTACAAGCAGTTCAGCAAGCAACTCAACCCCCAGCAACTCCTCGTGCTCTTCGGTGGAAACCGTCAGGGCCAGCCGGGTAAGTATGGTAAGGGAGGCAAATGTCATGCCGCATCTTGTAAGCAATATTGCGGTAAGGGCAATGCTTGTGCCCCGCAGCGTAAGCACAAGCGTGCAAAGGCGTGCCAGCGCAACTGCAACAAGCAATGTCCCGCTCAGCAGACTGCAGCAAAGTAATTCGCAGTTTGCCGCCCCGCACCCTATCGTGCCCTCCCTCTAACTTCCACACGGAAGATCAACCTTTATATATCGAAAGCGGACGGAGTATCCCTCACGGGATTCCTCTGTCCGCTTTTTGTACCCTTGCTCCTCTTCAATCACAGAGCGTTTTCTAATCTTATGCTTTTGGGGTGGGAAAAAACAGGCGGTGTAGGGCGCACCACCCTTTCGTGCCGCCTTTCAGGGTATTTCGCCACGAAGGAAGACGCTCGCGCCTTTGGAAATGTGCGTTGCACTCCTGCAATGAGCTTCCGCGCCATTGGAAATGAGCGTTGTACTTTTACAATGTGCTTCCGCGCCTTTGGAAATGAGCATTGCATTCTTACAATGCGGTTTCGCGACTTTGGGCATGGGCATTGCAGTCATTGCAAAGCACTTCCGCGAAGTTCGCAAATCCCCTTTCATCTGCAGTGAATAACCGTTTGCGTCGTTGTACGCATCATTCGTCTCTTGTTCGGGATCCCAGCTCCCATCGTCCAGTTGGTCAGCCATCTGTTCCTCGTTATTGGCAGCAACGAAAGAAGGCAGCAAACTACAAAAGTTTGCTGCCTTCTTAGCAGAAAGTCGGGATGACTGGATTCGAACCAGCGACCACACGCCCCCCAGACGCGTACTCTAACCGGACTGAGCTACATCCCGAATTGCGGGCGCAAAAGTATGCATTATTTTGTAATGAACCAAGCATTCACTCAACTTTTCTAAGAAAATGCTCCCATTTTCCAAGAAAAATCCCTGTTTTGCGATTAAGCAGTGCTATCTAGGACGTCTGAAAGGGTTATTTGGTTGTTTATAGAAGAGAGGTCTAGGTTCGTGAAAAAACGATTCCGGTAGTTGCTGGCATATCAATAATTTTGGGGAGGAATTTGTATATTGGCAAGTATCCTTGCACTATAGCAATTAGTTATGGGAAGTAGAGATGGGAGCGTTTACAGAAAAAAATATGGGGTCTTCTATTCATGAATGAAGAGATGAATCCAATAAAATAGGAGCAATACCCGCTCTAATATGTAAAATTGTGTGTATATTTGCGCTCTTGCTAAGTCAGTCTGTTATGTAAGATGTTAAAATAAATAGCAAGAAAGATTGTAAGGCTCTGTTGAATGCTCTTTCTTGATGTCTCTAATATGCCAATGTTGTATGTATGTAGACATAGGAAGAGGCCTTGATGGAGCACGATTTTTTATTTCCTAATCTGTAATTTATGATTCCGAGTTTTGAGGTATTTTTCTTTCCAGTACTATATATACTTGGTGACGGTAAGCCGTGGCATCGTGATGCATTGAGAGACGCATGCGCTAAATATATGGGCTTTTCTGAAGAAGATCTTCAGGAAAGGGTTAATAGTGGACTGAAATTAAAGATTACAGATAGGCTTCATTGGTCAACCTTCTATTTGATAAAAGCAGGCTTGCTCATGCGTGTCGATAAGGCAACGGAGCAAATCACTGAGGCAGGGAAAGAATTACTTGCTCAAGGCATAGACAGTTTAAATCGTCAGTATTTGCGCGAACACTATCAAGCGTATCGTTATTTTGAGCAGGAAACTCGCGAAGCAAGTAAGCGGCGTGAATTGATGAAGCGGGCGAACAAGCTAAAGGCGAATGCCCAGAAGCAATCAAAGAAGGCGGTGAATGAATCGAATGATTTAGTTGCTGATACGTCTACCGAAATAGTAAAAGAAAAAGAAGTAGTTCCTTATAAGAAGACCGCGAAAATGCAGGTGCAGACTGTAGAAACCCGATTGAGTGCCATTCATCAGGAAGTAGAAGATCTTACCAACGGCTTGATAGATGAGCTGAAAGGTATTGTCTCAAGCTTTGATAAACAAGAGTTTAAGAATTTGCTCCTTGAACTTTTTCCTAAAATGGGATACTCCTCTCAGTGGGAAGATTGTGCTTTGAAAGCTAAGATGGAGCATGCAGTCAATCTTTCAGGCTTCTTGAACTTTGACGAATTGGGGCTGAATAAAATATTTGTCATAGCACATAATAACCCTGATGAAGAAATAAGTTCGTTGGATGTTCAATCCTTTATTGGGACATTGACCTCATTGGCGATATCACACGGTTTATATATTACCACATCCACCTTTTCAGCGGAAGCCATAGAGTGGCAACTTATGAGTTCGTCAACTCGTTGTGTTTTAATCGATGGAGTTTCGTTAGCGAAGCTCATGATAAAGTATAATATAGGAGTCGTTGTCAGAAAGGTCTTTGAAGTCAAAGACGTTGACACTGAGTATTTATTCACACACTTATCCAGATCATCAGACCAATGATAACCAAGAAGAAAACTTTGATTAAACCTGAAGAAAAAGTAGGCGTAGATGTTTTTTCTGGTGCAGGCGGTCTGAGCTTAGGTGCAGAAATGGCTGGCATTGATGTCAGGTATGCTGTAGAAATATGGCCCAGTGCTGCAAAAACGTACAAGAGGAATCATCAGAAAGCGATTGTATTCAATCAAGATATAAACTACATCGAGCCAAAGGATCGTATAAAAGAGCATGTGTTCATAATCATGGGCGGTCCCCCCTGTCAAGGCTTTTCAATGTCTAATCAGCGCAGAGAAGAGCATGGACGCACCATGGAGAATCCCAAGAACCATTTGTTCAAACAGTTTGTGCGTTTCGTAAGAGATTTGCAGCCAGACTGGTTTCTGTTTGAGAATGTTGAGGGAATAGTCAACGTGGAGAAGGGAGCGGTCATTGAAATGATATGTCAGAGCTTTCGCGATCTGGGATATACTATCAGTGAGCCTACAATATTATGGGCAAATGACTATGGCGTTCCGCAAAAGCGTAATAGGTGTTTCATCGTTGGCAATAGGGTAGGTGTAGATTTCAAATTCCCTCAGCCTTTTGACAATGAGGTAACGGTAGGTGACGCAATAGCAGATTTACCCAAGCTAAAGTCTGGTGATAATTTGGCAGAAACTCCCTATACTTTGAGTTTGGATGAATGCTCACCGTATGCTCGTTTGATGCGTGAGAGATCATTGTATTCGACTCAAAATCAAGTTTCCCTGAATAGCCCCCTCGTACTTGAACGATATAAATATATCAAGCAGGGTGAAAACTGGAGCAGTATCCCGGAAAGGTTGATGATGAACTACAAGGACAAGGGGCGTTGTCACAGTGGTATATATAAGCGTTTGCGCGAAGATACCCCTTCCGTAGTTATCTCTAACTATCGTAAGATGATGCTCATACATCCAACGCAAGATAGAGGCTTGTCGGTCAGAGAGGCTGCGCGTCTGCAAAGTTTCCCCGATGATTTCTACTTTGAAGGCCCTATCTCACATATACAACAGCAAATTGGCAATGCAGTTCCACCGCTTTTAGCAAAAGCGATAGTTCAGCAAATTCTATCGTACTATGAGTAAGGAAAAGATAAACATCCCGCAGGCAGATATGCTTATGGGTTCTATGCGCTCAATGGGTTATTCCTTTGAGTCAGCTATAGCGGATGTGGTTGATAACAGCATTAGTGCTGGTGCGAAGAAAATTCGCGTACTGTTTCCTACTTCTCCCTTGGACGATTTAACCGTTGGCATCTTAGATGATGGCAAGGGTATGGATAACGATACGCTTTTCGAAGCAATGAGATATGGTAGCTCATCTTCGGAAGATGTTAGAAATGAAGATGATTTAGGCCGCTTCGGACTCGGTCTTAAATCAGCTTCATTGTCACAGTGCCGCGTATTAACTGTGATCAGTTTGTATGAAGGAAAATACTCCTCGTACACCTGGGACTTTAATCATGTAAAGCAAACCAAGAAATGGACGTTGCTCTCTTTTACAAAAGCAGAAAGGGAAAAGCTTCCTTATTTCAAACTGCTGAAAGAACAAGGTGTAGGAACTTTGGTTCTGTGGTCCGATTTTGATATTCTGTCAAAGTCTAATGATGGGCAAGTTTATGCAGCTCTTGACTCATTGAAGAGTTCGGTTGCGAAACACATGTCGCTCATATTTCACCGATATATGAGTCGCACCCGAAAGAAGGTGGCAATGTATGTCAACAATCAGAAGCTTAAACCATTGGATCCCTTCTTGGAAAATCATCAGAAAACCACTACCAAGAAAGAGCGAACCATTGCCGTTGTTGATAGTAACGGAATAGAGCAACAAATACATGTTCGTCCGTTTATACTTCCCTATTTGTCGGATATGACAGATAAGGATAAAAAGTTGATGGGGGGTGTCGAGGAAATGCGAACCAAGCAAGGCTTCTACGTTTATAGAAATGAGCGTCTGATCATATGGGGCAATTGGTTTGGTATGAAGCAACGTAGCGAGCTAACCAAGAATGCCAGAATAAGAGTTGATATCCCCAATGCGTTGGACGACATTTGGAGTATTGACATCAAGAAGCAGGTAGCGCAGATACCTAAGCGCATTCAGAATCAACTTAAATCGATGGTGAGAGAAGCCATGGAAATTTCTGTCACCAAGCAAACGCATAGAGGAAGACGACAAAAAATAGACGAAAGTATTGACTACATTTGGGATCGCATACAAGGCAGAGATAAGAGCTTCTTCTATAAAATCAATCGCGAAAGCGAATTGTTGAAGTTTGTGTTAGGCAAATTGAGTGATGCTGATGTGGCATACGTAAATATGCTTCTCAACGAAATAGAGCGTAGTATTCCTATGCAACAGATATATCTCGATAAGTCTAATGACTGTATCATTGAGGAGGAAGATAATCATAGAGAAGATGATATCTTTCAAATGGCTGTAACCATGATTGATTCAGGTGCGGCAATAAGTCCACTTACTACAAATCAACTAATCGATGATCTAATGAAGTCAGAACCTTTCTGCTTGTTTCAAGGGTTGAAGGGAAGACTCACAAAGTATTTTGACCATGAAGATGACTGAAAAAGGTAAGGCCAACCTCAAAATAGTGGTAAAGGCCTGGTTGAGCCAGAAACAAAAGGCTGAAGCAGATTTAAGTATTGACGATTTAAAAGAGATTATACAATCTTCTTTGAACTTTTTTAGTATTGATGCTGATCAAGAAGATTTCAATGAATTGCTTCAAGACTTAGAGTACGAAGTGTTTTTGCGGCATACCACTGGGCAAGTCCTTTATGGCGAAGAGCATAACGATTCCCATGATTGGTATGATGATGAGAAGATATCTGATCATTCATTTTGGGAACGCTATCGTCGGTTCTTGATTGAGAAATCTTTTCTTGCAAAAAAGAGTCTTGATTTACTGGGGGAAAAGACTTTACCCGCCATTTTGAATTGTTTGGCTAATCCAAAGTCGGAATTTACAGGTAAACCCATATTGCGCAGGGGATTGATAATAGGTGATGTTCAGTCGGGAAAGACTTCGACCTATATCGGCATGATTTGTAAGGCTGCAGATGCAGGCTACAAGGTTATAATCTTGTTGGCTGGTATTACAGAGTCATTGCGCCAACAAACCCAAGAACGTGTCGATGAAGGTGTGGTAGGGCGCACTTGTCTTAAGAGTGGATCAACTGGAATGGACTATAAGGTAGGCGTTGGCCACTACGCTTCCAAAATTCCAGCGTCTGCCTTTACTTCAGTGCAAAGGGATTTCGTCAGTGGCAAAGATGATATATCGTATTCTATCTCTACTACGAATTCGATAGTTGTCTTCGTCTGTAAGAAGAATGTTACTGTGCTCAATAAATTATATACTTGGTTGCGTAAGGCAAAAGTTGATTCAACAGGGTATGTGGATGCGCCATTGCTGCTTATTGATGATGAAGCAGATAACGCTTCCGTAAATACGCGGAAGGATGATTGCGATCCGACAAAGACAAACAAATTGATACGAAACATCTGCAATTTGTTTACGGTATCTACCTACGTAGGGTTTACGGCTACTCCGTTTGCGAACATATTTATCGACCCTGATTCGGTAGACCAAATGAAACAGGCAGACTTGTTTCCCGAAGATTTTATTTACGTCTTACCAACTCCATCCAATTATATCGGAGCAGATCGACTCTTTTCAACAGAGGGTGATCACTATTCCAATTTAAGGTATATTGCGGACATCGAAGAGCCTGACTATGCTTCTGAGGAGTATAAGGAGGCTGTAAAGAATGATATAGAATCTCTGAATCGTGGAACTTTTTACTTCCAACATAAGAAGGAGTGGGATGGTGAATTACCTGATAGTTTGCGTGAGGCTGTGCTCTGCTTCTTCTTGGCGAATGTTGTTCGTGACTTGCGTGGCGACTCTTCTGCGCCGAGGAGTATGCTTATCAATATGAGTCGCTTCGTCAAAGTGCAAGGGGTAATTAAAGAGCATGTTGAGGAAATATATCACGAAGTTTCCAGTGCAATCAAGTATGATTTTGATAAGAATCAGACCAAAAATGAGAAGCTTCCCCTCTTTAAAGAGCTGAGTGCGCTATGGGCGAAACACTTTTCCAACATTAAAGAGTTTACGGTCAGTCGTGTGCTCGATAAAACCAATCTACTGAACGCAATTAAGAATATTAAGGTGCTTGTAGTCAATGGTTCAAAGATGAGTAACAAGTTAGACTATAAGGCAAATCCTCATTTACGTGTTATTGCGGTTGGTGGTTTGGCCTTGTCGCGTGGTTTGACACTGGAAGGACTTTTGGTCAGCTACTTCTATCGCAACACAGCTACGTTTGATGTCTTAATGCAGATGGGTAGATGGTTTGGCTATCGTCCTCACTACGATGATCTGTTTCAGGTTTGGACTTCGCAAGCAAGTGCCGCATGGTATAATGAGATATCTGAATCGGCGGAACTCTTAAAGGCGGACATAACGCAAATGTGTGAGCAGCATTTAACTCCCAAAGACTTCGGTCTGAAAGTACGTGACAATTGTGCGGAGTTACAAATTACTGCCAGCAATAAGATGCGTTCAGCCAGTAGCTATGAAATGCGCGTTGGCTATTATGGTTCTATTTACGACACACCTTATTTGAGCTTGAACGCTGAGCAAAACAGAGAAAATCTGAAGGAGGTCGAAGCATTGGCAATGGCCTTATTCGAAGATGGGTATCAGTACCGATTTGCCGATGTAGAGCGTTACAAGTATAAGAACGTCAAGTCATCTGAAATTAAGAGTTCTCGCTATTTTGCAGATGTGCCGAAAGACATCGTCCGTGAGTTCTTATCAAGAATCAATAGCTCTCTGCTGAACGTCAACTTTAATGTCGAAACGATTTTGTCCTTTATCGATAATCCTGAACACAAAGGTTTGGATCTATGGGATATCGTATTCGAAGGCGGTGAGAGTTCGCACATGTGTCAGATAGAACCGCTGTCAAACATAGAGTGTGCTAAACGTACATTGTATGATCACGGAAATGCGGTACAAATATCTTCACGTCGTCACATACTTGGTACGCGCGAAGGTAGGTTCTGCTTGACAGCAAATGAGATAAAACAAGCTGAGAATGCTTGTAGGCAAGCGTGGATAGATCAAGGACTATCCAAGCAGGAGGCCGATCAGAAAGATATACCAGTCAAAGCGTACTTCAAGTATCTCGAAAAGCGTAAGCCAATACTGATTATCATGCCAATCCATCCCAATTTTGTTGAGGAAGATTCGACAAAGCCAAATGGCAGGAGGTTCGATGAGTTTAAGAAAGCATTGGGTAACGACCAGTTGATAGCCTTTGCAATCGGATTTCCTGGGATTGCAAGCGATGAAACAGTCGTTTCATATCAGGTTAATAAAAATTGGCTTCGCCTGAATGGTTTTGAAGGGGAAGAATACACACCTAATGAAGAAGAATACGATGGATAACATATTGCAGAAGTTTATCAATGACTTTAGAACCGGCTTTTTTGTACGAGTCGGTTCTAAAGAGCATGATCTCTTTATCGGTAAAGATGATGAGGGACGTTACTGCTTTGAGTACAGGGGAAATTTTACTCCTGTAAAGCTTGTCGGCTCAGAGTTCCTCGCTATCAATCAATACAAAGACACTAATTCAACAAAAATCTTACGCATTTCGCTGGCGAAGGATGAGGTTATCGGATGCTTTAGTGCTTTCTGTGAAGATTTGACAGCGTCAGTCGAAGGAATCGTAGACGATAATGTAGTGTACAAAACCTTGATAGCACGATTTCAGTCGTGGCGCAAACTCTTTAAGAGTGATAACTCTGTCTTGACCGAGAATGAAATCATTGGGTTAATGGCAGAGCTTCTGTTCCTGAAGGACTGGGCAATACCGCATTGGGGTATAGACGAAGCGTTGTCGAGTTGGACTGGACCTGAATGTACGCATAAGGACTTTTCAAAAGGAAATGAATGGTTTGAAATTAAAGCAATCTCAAATGGTAAAGAAACTGTGCGCATTTCATCCATCGAGCAACTGGATAGCGAAGACGAAGGTTACTTATCCGTTTATAGCTTTGAGAAAATGAGTCCTTCGTTTGACGGTGTGAATTTGAACGCACTGGTTCAAGAATTTATGGATATCCTTAATACAGTACAGAAAGACTGTTTGCTTGAAAAGCTTTCTACTATCGGCTTTAACTTTTCTCCGGCGTATGATGGATATGTCTATGATATCAAAGACCAATCGTTCTACAAGGTGACGGAGGATTTCCCCCGCATTAGAAGGGCTTCCATCCCTCTTTCTATTAGTAAGGTTGCGTATGACTTGATTCTTTCTGAGATACAATGTTTTAAAGTTAATCTTGCTTAGTTATGGAACTCGCAGAATTTCGTACCGAATTTATTGATGACTTGAGATTTAATGCGGATCATAATAGTACCGAACCAGAAACTCAATTCATCAACAAGATGCTCGAAAATCTTGAAGAGATTGGAGAGTTGAACGACCCGTACCCCATGTCTGTTGATATGAAGGGTAAGAGAGGGCGAAAGATGGCGTTTGATGCTTATGCTTATGATGAGGCTGACGGTTCTCTCATATTGATTGCGAGCCAGTTCTCAAATATGCGTGACTCGATACCTACGTTAACCAAAACGCAGATAGACGAGATGTGCAAGTATATGGAGAATTTCATCGATGAAGCAGTCAATGGACATATCAGTGATTACTGTGACGACTCTGATAATGTGATCTGTCTGGCCAAAGAGTTCTCAAAGAAGATAGGCAAGGGTATGTTGAACACTGAGATAAGCCGTTTTAAGTTCTTCATCCTTTCAGACGCAGTGCTGAGTAAGCAGATTAAGACATTGAAGAAAGAAGACTTCTTGAATCGTCCTGTAGAAGTCTGTGTTTGGACGCTTGAACGAATTTTCCAGACCTTCGTTTCAAATTCAAGTGAGGTTATCCACATTGATACGAAGGACTTTGGTTGTGATGGTATCCAGTGTCTCAAAGCTGATTTAGGGGATACGACAGATTATGATGCGTATTTGGGCATCTTGCCAGGTCGTTTCCTGGCTGACATTTATTTGAAGTATGGTAGTAAATTGCTTCAGGGAAACGTTAGAGCCTTTCTGAGCGTGAGAGGAAAGGTCAATAAGGGTATCCGTGAGACAATTATGAATAGACCAAGCAACTTCTTTACCTATAACAATGGTGTCGCGATAGTTGCACGTTCCGTTGCATTTTCCAGTGATGGAAAGATTACGCACTTTACTGATCCGCAAATTATCAACGGTGGTCAGACTACAGCCTCATTGGCAAATGCCATTATCAAGAATGAGGCTAAGAAGGGCATGGATACGCTCTTCGTTCCGATGAAGTTGACTGTACTCAATGTGGAGGACGAAATGTCTGAGGAACAGATCGATAAATACAATGAGATTACGAAAACGATTTCGCAATGCGCTAATAGCCAAAATGCGGTGTCGGAGGCTGACTTTTTCTCAAACCATCCCTTCCATGTGATGATGGAGGAACTTTCGTCAAAGGTGATGGCACCACCAGTAGACGGAAATCCGTATCAGACAACGTGGTATTACGAGCGTTCGCGCGGTAAATGGGAACAGGAACAGATGAAGATGACCGTGGCGAAACGCAAACAGTATTGTGCGATGCATCCTAAATCGCAAGTAATCAAGAAAGAGAAGTTGGCAAAGTGCCTGAATGCAATTTACATGAATCCTCATCAGGTTTGCCAAAGCTCTGCTATCAACTTCAGTAAGTTTGCTGAAACGATTGAGAATATATACAACAACTCGCGAGACTCCATCAACGAAGAGTTCTTCAAGAAAGGGGTTTGCTCTGTTATACTCTTTGATCAGTTAGATAAGCTTATCGGTAAAGCTGAATGGTATCCGAAGGGGGGTAATAAGGCTCAGATAGTTCCCTACACGATATCTAAATTGATGACTTTGCTTCCGAAGGGGAAGGATTTGGATTGGCGTTTAATTTGGCAGAAGCAACGTATTTGGCCAGAGTTGGCTGAAGAACTGAATCGACTTGCCTATTTTACGCATAAGTACCTTGAACGTGAGGCTAAGGGTGGCTTGGTTCGTTCTTTGTCTAGAGTAGCTTCTACTTGGAACAACTTCCAAAGCGAAGCGTATGAGTTTTCACAAGAATTCGTTGATAGCTTGGTTTCGATAAATCAACGTAAAGCGGATGAGGGGGCTGCTCGCCGTGAACATAGGTTTAACAGCCAAATAGATAATGCAGTTGAAGTGTTCAATCTTGGTTCTACTTACTTGGATTGAAGTTTATTCGCAACTCTCTAATGAGAATATTTTGTCGTGGGGTGAATTGGACTTCATCCAAGGAATAGCTAAATACATTGCTACGGGGCATCTTCCTTCCTCAGCTCAATGTAAGAGGTTGATGAAGATTATTTCAAAAGCTGAGGACTACGGATATATTCTGCCAGAATAAACTTTTATCAGTTGGAAACCGTTTGCAGATTGAATCACTTTTTCGTATATCAGAAAAAGATAATTTATACTCCCTCTTCTACGCAAAATCGGGATAAGAGTCCTTTGTAAGGGTTCTTATCCCGATTTTGCGTAGAAGAAGTTGTGTGATGAGGTTACAATGAAAGATGGGGGCGCGAAGAAGGAAGGGGAGGCGGCTTGTTAGTGGGACGTAGCTCGGAAACTACGGATGCGTTGCCAGATGTTCTTCTTCAGACATTCGCTGTAGAGCCAGGGCTCGACACCGTGGTAGTCGCCTACGTTGAGGACATTGAGAATGTTGGGAAGTTGGGAGCTATCGAAGCCGTGGAGTACAAGTACTTGGTGAGTTGGGTCGAGCGTGACGGTGAGGGTGTCGTAAAGATGCGCAGGGGTGGAGTCGGTGCGCCAATTGACTGGATTGATACACATGACATTGGGAGCGCTTACAATGGGTTTGATGTAGGGAACGGACGAAACGGTGTTGTAGCAGATGGCGACTCCTGTGTCGGTGGTATCTTGGACGGGACGTGTCCACGGAGCTTGTTTGACATCGTCGGGGGTGACTTTGTGCCCGAGTACATAGGCGGCTACAAGGCGTTGACGCTCGGCGGGTGTCAGCCGCTTGAGCAATTCGACTACGGATTTGCCACCTTGGCTGAAGCTCGCGAGGATGAACGGACGACCTTGGTTGTAGACACGGAGAAAATGGGCAAAAGCGGCTTGGATGTTGCGGAAGGATACGGAGAAGTAGCGGTGTGCGATGGTGTCTTCGTTGAGTGTAGCCCAGGTGTTGAGGGTGATGTGGCGATAATGGGGGGGACGATATGCTGGTGCGGCTGTGAGAATATGGGCAAAAAAATCCCTCGAATGGGCACGGGCTGCGCATTCGAGGGAGGATGATTTGTTGGGGGGAAGTGCTTACTTCTTAGGAGTAGCGGGCTTGGCAGCAGCTGCGGTGATGCCGAGCTTCTTCATTACTTGGTCGGTCACGTCGGTGCTGAGAGTTTCATTGATTACGATGCCGGCAGTCTGTGACGCGTTCTTATCGATGATGTATACGAAGCCACCTTCTTGTGCCACGGCATTTACAGCGTTCATTACCTTCTGGGTGAGGGGCTGCATCTTTTCAGCTTGTGCCTTTTGCAGGTTGGTTTCGTTGTCTTGGTTAGCCTGCTGGAGGCGCTGGTACATATCTTGGAGTTCCTGCTGGTGGCGTTCGCGGATGTTAGCGGGAGTAGCGTCGGTATCTTCCTTCTGATACTTTTCTGCCTTAGCTTGGAGTTCTTTTTGCATGCCTTCCAATTCAGCCTGGTATTTCTTGAAGAGGCCTTCGAGCTCGGTCTGAGCAGCCTTTACTTCGGGCATAGCCTGCATGATGGAGGTGTAATCGAAATGTGCGAACTTTTGAGCGAACATGCTCATCGGTGCAATGAAGAGCACCAGCAAAAGAATTTTCTTGAACATAGTCTTGTATTGCTTATTGTGATTATACGTGGGAGAAAACCGTAGGAGCTACTGCCTGCCAGAATCGGGGAGTCCCGAAGTGGGGAGGTGAGGGCAGAATGAGGTTTCCCGTTGCGGTTGGAGAGGGCCTTAATCGTATTATTATCAGCGATTTTAGCGGCGGCAAAGGTATGGGAATTAATTGGAATAACCAAGTTTTGCCAATACTTCGTTGCTGATGTCGATAGAGGGGGAGGCGAAGATGATTCCGTTGTCAGAGGCTCGGTCGAGAATGAGTTGGAAGCCTTTGGTGGTGGCAATGCCTTTGATGGCATTGTAGATTTCATCCTGAATGGGCTCTACGAGGCTTTGACGCTTCTTGTAGAGTTCGCCTTCGGGGCCGAAGTATTTCTTCTTCAGATCTGCTGCTTCCTTTTCTTTGGCAACGATGGCCTGTTCGCGTTCTTTCTTTTGCGCTTCGCTGAGGAAGACGCTTTCGTTTTGATAATTCTTATAGAGAGTCTCAGCGGCTTTGTTGAGTGCTTCGACTTCAGCTTGCCAAGCTTTGGAGGTTTGGTTGAGCTGTTCGTTTGCACGTTCGTAGGCTGGAATGTTGCTGAGGATGTATTCCATATCTACCAGCGCAAACTTCTGTGCTTGTGCCTGAAAGGCTGCACAACTGAGGAGAAGGAGAAATAGAATCTTTTTCATACGGAGAAAGGGGATTAGGGCAAGGGGAAGGACTGTATTCCCAAAATGGGAAACGGGCTTTCCCCTTGCACCGATGAGGATTAAAATTCCTGACCGATGATGAAGTGGAACTGACCACCACCTGCCTTTTGGCCGTTGACGTATTTCTGGAAACCATAGGCCCAGTCGATACCCATCAGACCGACCATGGGGAGGAGAATACGTACACCGACACCGGCTGAACGCTTCATGTTGAAGGGGTTGAACTTTTTGACATCGTGCCAAGCGTTACCGCCTTCGAGGAAGGCTAGAGCGTAGACGGAGGTAGAGGATTCGAGCATCAACGGATAGCGCAATTCGAGGGTCATGCGGCTGTAGGCGTAAGCGTTGCTGGTGGCATTACCGGCGAGTGAACCGTTGTCGTAACCGCGCAGACCGATGGTCTCGGTTGCGTAGCCGGAGGAGTAGCCTGACATACCGTCACCACCGACGTAGTAAGTTTCGAAGGGGGACTTCTTATGACGGTCGTAAGCACCGAGAAGACCAAACTCAACGCGTGTCATCAACACGGGAGCTTTGACTGCGCCGGTGAGGGCGGTGAAGTTGCGGAATTTGAATTTCCACTTGTGGTATTCAATCCAGCGGTACTTCTCTTGTGTTTCCTTCTGGTAGCGTGCGCTTTGCGGGTTGGTTGCCAGATTTTTGTAATCCTTGCCGTCCCACAGTGAGTAGGGAGGAGTGGCGGTGACTTGGAATAAGAATTCCGAACCGCGACGCGGATAGAAGGGATGGTCGGTCGAGTTGCGTTGCAGCGAAAGCGAGAGGTTGATGTTGTTGCAATTACCGTCCTGAATGAGGAAGTAATTCCAAGACTTCAACATGTAGCGCACGTACGAGAGCTCTGCCATGAAGGTAAAGTAATCGTCGGGCCAGCGCAAACGCTTACCAAAACCTAAACTTGCACTGAACATCTTCACATACTTGTCGGGGTCGTAGGCATCCGTATAATAGTTGGAGTTGGAGCCCGTACCGTACATGTAGTTGTAGAAGTTGTTGTAGTAGTTTTGGTTGATGAAGTTGGAGTTCATGTCGCTCTGCTTGGAGTAAGCAATGGAGAACGACAACTGGTTAGGACGCTTGCCTCCCAGCCAGGGCTCGAGGAAGGAGAGTCCGTAGTTTTGGTAGTAAGTACCGTTGGTTTGTACTTGGAGCGAAAGGGTCTGACCATCGCCCTGAGGCAGGAAGCCTGCGCGCTTGTAGCCCTTGTTGAAGAGGCTCTGGATGGAAAAGTTGGTAAACTTCAAACCGACGCGGCCGACAATACCTGTCTGTCCCCAACCGGCTGAAAGCTCAATCTGGTCACCTCCCTTGGTGGTGAGCGGATAGGTCATATCGACGGTACCGGTCACGGGGTCGGGTTTGATTTGCTGGAAGATCTCGCTCTGCAGGGCTTCGGGGTCGAACTGATTCATCTGAGCCAGGTCTTGCAACGAACGCTTGATGCTCTCCATGGAGAAGAGGTCGCCCGGCTTGGTGCGGAGTTCGCGACGAATCACATTTTCATAAACGCGGTCGTTGCCGGCAATGCGTACGTGGTTGAACGTGGCTTGCTGACCTTCGCGAATGCGCATTTCGAGGTCGATGGAGTCGCCGTCTACATTGATTTCGATGGGGTCGAGGTTGTAGAATACGTAACCATTGTTGTAGTAGAGGTTACCGATAGCGTCTTCGTCTTGGTGGAGTCGTTCGTTGAGCTGAGTCTGGTTGTAAACGTCGCCCTTCTTCATCTGCAACAGATGTTGCAAGAGGTCAGAGTTATACACAGTATTTCCCACCCACGAAATGTTGCGGAGATAATATTTGGTGCCTTCGTAGAGGTCGATGTGCACGTTGACGTGCTTGTCGTCTACGGTTTCCACGCTGTCGTGTTTGATTACGGCATCACGGTAGCCCCAGGAATTCAGTTTGTCAATGAGGAATCCCTTATCTTCTTCGTATTTTTCGGGAAGGAACTTTTTGGAGCGGAAGATGTTGACGAAACTCTTCTCGTGCGTTTTTTTCATCGCCTTTTTCAGCTTGCGCACGTGTTTGGGGTCAGCACCAGTAATGAAAATCTTGTGGACCTTGATCTTTTCGTTCTTGTGAATATTGATGTCGAGGAGTACGCGGTTGTCGCCTACGACGTCCTCACGCTGTACGATGTCGACCTCACAGTTCTTGAAGCCCTTCTCTTCGAAGTGACGCTTGATGTAGAGTTTGGCGCGGTCGATGTAGTCTTGGTTAATCTGGCTACCAGGTTGTAGACCGATGATTTTTTCACAGTCTTCGCGTTCCGACTTCTTCACGCCGGTGTATTTGATGCTGGAAATACGGGGGAGTGGTGTCAGCTTGATGCGCAGATAAATCTTGTTGCCTACAATGCTGTCGGCAACAATCTGTACGTCGGATACCAACTTCTGATCCCAGTAGCGACGCACGGCTTCGCTGATGTCCGTTCCCGGAATCTCATAGACCTGTCCGACATTGAGCCCAGAGAGGTTGAGGAGCATCTGGTCGTCGTATCCCTTGATACCTTCGACAGTCAGTCCGCCGAGTTCGTAACGCTGACGGTTTGCCGTGTAGTTGATATCGGGTTCCACACGAGTGGTGTGATCCAGTTGCGCCTGGAGTCCCAAGGAAGTGTATGAAGTAATCAGGAGAAGCAGAATGCGGTAAATCTTCATTTGCTGTTAGAATAGTTTAGGGAGCAGAGGGGCAAGTCGTCGGAGGAATCCGCGTGTTTGCTCCGGGAAAGGTTGTTGGATGGGTTGGTTACGCTTCGTTTGGTTCGGTGACCTGTTCGCTGGTCTTTCCGTAGCGTCGTTCGCGCTGTTGGAACCATTCGATGGCACGCACGAGGTCTGCCTCATGGAAATCGGGCCAGAATGTGTCGCAGAAGTAAAGCTCCGTATAGGCACACTGCCAGAGCAGGTAGTTGCTGAGGCGTACTTCACCGCCCGTGCGAATCAGCAAATCGGGGTCGGGCATGAAGTTTGTTGCCAGGTGTTGGGCTATGCAGTCTTCGGTAATCTCATTGGGCTGAAGTTTACCTGTTGCTACTTCTTTGGCCATGTGATGCATTGCTTCGGTAATTTCCCAACGCGAACTGTAGCTGAGGGCAATGACCATGGTCATGCCAGTATTGACAGCCGTGCGTTGTTCGAGTCCGAGAATGGAATCGCGTACGATCTGAGGTACGCGGCTCAAGTCACCGATGATACGCAGGCGCACGTTGTTCTTCATGAACAACTCTTCTTCGAGCGACGTGAGGATGAGTGACATCAAGGCGGCCACCTCGTCGGCAGGTCGGTTCCAGTTTTCAGTCGAGAACGTATAGAGGGTTAAGAACTTAACGCCGAGATTGGAGCATGCCGTTGTGATTTCGCGTACAGCCACAACGCCTTGCTGGTGTCCCATGCTACGGTTGAGTCCGCGAGCTTTTGCCCAGCGTCCGTTACCATCCATGATGATGGCAATGTGTTCAGGTATTCTGGATGAGTCCATTTGCATAAAGGAGTGTAAAGGAGTACAGACTAATCTTTGTTGCATGTCGGGCAACGCGGATTAAGGTCATAAGTGAGCGTCAGCGTCAGCGCAGAGTAATGGTCTTTGTTGCGGAAGCCGCTGGAGGATATTCCTAAGGGAGCATCGAGTCCGTCGAGCTTATCGGAGAGACTGAAATGTACGAGATAGTCTAACCCCAGGTTCAAACGCTGTGCAACTTTGTATTTAATACCTAAGCCCACCGGGATGTTGGCGGTGAAGCTTTTTCCTGCCAGTCCGTAGGTTATTCCGAAGCCCATCTGAAGGTAGGGAACAATGCGGGAGTAACCTTTGTAGTCGCGTACAAAGCCGTAAGGCAGGAAGTGTAGTTCGTAGAGTGCGGAGAGGTCGCAGATACCATCATCGACTGCGTAGTGCAAGCGGTCTGCACTTGAAGCATTCGGGTTGGTGGGGTAAAATTCTTTTCGCCCTTCGGTTGAACCCTTCATTTGGTCGTAGGTAAACTGTGCCTTGACTGCCATCCGTGGATTGAGCGGAAAGCGGGCGATTGCGGCACCGGCCAGTCCCATTTTTCCTTTCACGTCAGTGAAGTTTGCACCCATGCCAAGACCTGCTCCCAATTCCAACCGGTAAAATGTTTCGCCTTGCTGCGCGTGGGCGGCAAGGGTGAAGAGTGAAACCAGAAGGGATATCAGTACTTTCATCGTGCTTAGATGCTTTGAAATGCTTCCCCATCGTTGTGCCAGATGGAGAGGGGATGTGGTCAGTCGTTGTCAGGGGGATTTATTCGAAGCGGTCTTCCTCTTCGTTCCATCCCAAGCGGTTGAGGCGGCCTTTCAGCACTTCTCCCGTACCGCTACAGAAGATCCAGAGGTAGTGGTCGGCATCGACCGTAGCGCAGAGGGTCGTGGCACCCGGGATTTGCGGGGCTCGCCAAGACCAAGGCTTCCACGTACGTCCGTAGTCACGGCTGATGTAGAAGGGAGCGGGCTTACCTTCGGTGGTCAAACCGAAGAGCAAAGCTGCATGGTCGTAAGTCAGAAGGGTAGGTTGCTGAAGGAGGGGGCAACTGTATTTGCCCAACTCTTCCGTCTGTGGGATAAACATCCAAGGATAGGTGAAGTCACCGCGCAAGTCGATGTCGCGTTTCCACGCAATGGGTGCGCCTTGCTTCGTACCCACCATGACCAAGGTTTCGGCATAGGAATTGAGGGGAGAAGGCACGCACGTGGTGCTGAACACCTCGGGCAATGCGTTGGGGGTGTCGAGCGTAGACAAAGTCCAGTCTGTACCGTTTGCGCTAGCCCAAAGCTGTTGACCGCTGACGGCATAGAGGCTGTCGGTAGAGTGTCCCGCAAGTGCATCAAAGTGTTGCGCAACACCCGCTTGTGTCCATTGATTGGCCGCGTCTGTGCTGCGTACCAGTTCGCCTTGACTCAAGGCGTAGAAGGTGTTTTGGAAATATTGTACCGAGCGAATATCCAAGGAGAGATTGGTCGCGGTCAGTTGGTCAAAGACCGGAGCCTTCGGGTCAATCTCCAAGCACTGGGAGTTTCCGTTGCCTGTGTTTCCGTAGACATAAATCTTTTCATTCGCCGTCACCGCATGGCTTTGTGTGAACTGAGTCAGTGGAGAAGCAGGAGCTGCATTCATTTTTTGCCAAACGAAGGAGTCAGCTTCTTCGCGGTGAACGCGTATTTCGATTTGGTATTCTCGTGTCAGGCTACCGTCAGCCGAGTGAACAGTGAGGGTGCGCGGTTGAGAGAAGTCTGTACTGTCTTTTGCGGTAAAGATGGTGTCCTTTCCCGTATAGAGACTTTTGATAGAGGCTGTACCCGAGACATTGAAGTCTGCAAATACGACTTTGGTCACATCGGTACCTACGGGAAGCGAGTCCGCATTGTAGATACGGTTGTTGAGCTGGTCGATAAACATGGGGTACATGGCTCCGTTGACCGTTACCTGGTAGGTACTGTCGGCACCCGTAGACGAAACGGTTTGGAGGGTTCGGTTAAGCGTCCCCACAGTGACTCTGGAGACAATGCAATCTCTCGAAACATCCATCACGGTGTCATTGGTAGTGTCGCAGGCTCCCAGCATAAGGGTAGCGAGGAGGCTCATGAGGAATGTCGAGGAGGAAAGAATCTTCATAATTTATAGAGGATGCTGTTATGCTTTAATCGGGCGCAAAAGTACGGACAAAATCTTGATTGGGGGGAGTTTCACCCTTTTTTATTGAGTTTTAGTAGATTACAATCAGCTGTTTTAAGCCGTATGATTATCTTCTCACTGAGTCTCTACAGAATCCTTCTTTTGGAGGTATGGTTGTCTGTTTTGAGAACGAAGAAAGCGGAGTCGATTAGATGACTCCGCTTTCTTCGTTTAGGGTTGTATGTACGCTATCTTCTTGTTCCGTTACGCTTCATCCGCGTTGGCAAAGACGTTGCTTGTATATCGCGGATTTCGACTCTGTGAGGGGAAAAGATAACTCAAGGATTATTGGAATTTCTTATTAGCTCTTTATTGGAAATAGAGATTGCTTGTTGATTCTATATTTGTTTTGAAATCAATGACGCTTGTCTCTTCTTCAATCAATATAGTGCGATCACAGGTGCCTTGTTATGTATCCAGTTAGGCTCCTTCTGTTTCAATGAATCTTAGTTTGATGGGGCTTCTTATCTCATCTTCAGCGGCACTCCCGAGCGTAGTGCGTAGGCATTGGCGGTATCGGCGGCAGGCTGGTGGGGATAGATAATCAGGATGCAACGGGAGGAGAAGTAACGCTCGATTTGGTCGGGCATACGCTCAATGTAGTTGTGGTACGAAATCGTTCCCTTACGCGCACAGATGAAGACACAGAGCTGATTGGGACGCACGAAGTGTGCAAGGGATGAGAAGTCATTCCAGGAAACGTATTCGCGCAGGTCGTAGGTCAGCGGGAGCTTCGTTTTTTCAATGAAAGCCTTGAGGTTCGCCAGAGTTTCCTTACCGCTATAGAAGTCTACCGGACAACTGGTCTGTTGAGCCAGACGGGCAATCTGTTGCATCCAGTGGGCAACCCCAGGTTCGTATTCGGCTTTGGTCGGTACAAGTATGTGTATGTGCTGAATTGTATTGATAGGTACAATGGCACGCAATATCAGTACTTGACGTTCGACCGATGCCAAAAGATCCATGCTGAGTTTGCCGTAGAAGGATTCCGTCAGCTTCGCCTTTTGGTGAAGACCGAGTATCAAATCTGTAATCGCGTTCTCTTTTACCGTGTGTGAAATGCCACTGACCACGTTCACGGACCATCGGCTGTATGTCTGAATCTTAACATGCGTAGCCGCTGCCATTTTCTCGGCGCGGTGTAAGAGTTCCAAGCCTTGCTGTCTGGCCGAAGGGTCATTTTCTAAAACCACATTGAGGGCCATGATGGGAGCGGGCGAATGGGAATTGCGGAGCATCAAACCCAGACAAACCAAGGGTTGCATGGTTTCGGGGTTGCTTAATGAAAGGAGGATGCGTTCGGCGTTCTGTCCCTGTTGTTCTTCAGGTGTGCCCGGTTGCGACTGTTGTTGGATAACCAGTTTGCGGGCTGTGCTCTCCGTAACCAATGAACTGACTACGCAGGTTACCAGGATGAGTACCATGGCTCCGTTGAGCACGTCTTCGCCTAAGAGTCTGCTACCGTCGGGCAAGATAATATTGTAACCGACCAAAACCACAGCCAAGGTTGCGGCGGCACGTGCACCCGTGAGTCCGAACATCAGGTTACGTTCGGGAGCAGAGAGCTTAAACAGCTTTTGTGTGAAGAAAGCTGCGAGCCATTTGCTACTCACGCCGACAGCCACCATGACTCCTGCCACGAGGAAGGCTCCGTCGTGGTCAATCAGGGCGCCAAGGTTGATAATCATGCCGACTCCGATGAGAAAATAGGGTATAAAGAGTGCGTTGCCTAGGAACTCAATGTGGCTCATTAATGGCGAACTGGGGGGAATCAGGGAGTTGAGTACCAATCCGACTAAGAAGGCGCCTAGGATGCCCTCCATCCCGACAAATTCCATCAGCCCAGCACCGAGAAACACGAGGCTGAGCACAAACACATATTGGACTACGCTGTCGTCGTAGCGACGGAAGAACCACCGCCCGATACGTGGGAATGCATAGATAATCAGCAAGCCGAGTAGGATGACTTTTACTACTAACCACACCCAATAGAAGCCCGTTACATTGTCCTTCATCATGCCGCCTACGACAGCCAATACCAAGAGGGTTAACGTGTCGGCCACAATGGTACCGCCCACGGCAATACTGACGCTTTGCAGCCTGGAGAGACCGTAACGCAGTACAATGGGATAGGCAATTAAGGTATGTGAGGCATACATCGCGGCAATGAGAACGGCTGCCGCTGCTCCGCAACCTAAAATTAAGGTGTTGGCGGCATAGCCCAGAAGCATGGGAATAATAAATCCCAGCAGACCGAGGGTAGCTGCGCGTCCTTTGATGCGTTGCACGTCCTGTAGGTTCATTTCCAAACTCGCAAGGAACATGATGTAGTACAAGCCTACCTTGCCAAACAGTTCAAAACTGCCGTCACGTTCGAGCACACCGAAGCCGTGGGGACCAATCAAGATTCCCGCGAAAATCATGCCGACTATCGAAGGAATGCGGAGGCGTTCCAACAACATCGGGGCAAAGAGAATGATGGAGAGGACGATGAAGAATATCCAGGTAGGGTCAGTAATAGGCACGATACGGATGGATTGGATTAGGGAAAGGGAATAGCGGCGAAGGATTTAGGTTGATAGGTAAGAAGACGAGGGCTTCGTTTGTTCGAAAGCGTGAATTGTCAATAGGGAAAGTTCATAGGGTTGGCAAGTGCTGCTTGCGGCTCCTTTGCTTCCTTCGTGCCGCCGTTTGTAAAAGGGGGAGGAGCTGAGAGGGATGGAAAAGGAGGTGAAGAGGCAGGTTGTGCCTCGTTTTTACACCGACTTATTCCTTTCCGTCTCTCAGCTCCGCCTTAATCAAAGAGCAAAATCGTCTGGTTTATGAGAGTCCGATGATTTCGCCGTCTATATATTCAATGTGGTTGGCTTGCGGGTCCTTGGGTAAGCCCGGCATGCGGAGAATGTCACCGGCAATGGCTACAATCATTTCCGCACCAGTGTTGAGTACCACATCCTTGATGAGGATATTGAATCCGCTTGCCGCACCATACTGCTTCGCATCAGCCGAGAAGGAGAATTGAGTTTTGGCAATGCAGACGGGGAAATGCGCCATGTCATGCTGTTCCGCCAGTTTGATGCGGTTGAGTGCAGGCTTGGCAAATGTCACGCTTGCTGCGCCGTAAATGGTCTTTGCCACCTTTTCAATCTTTGTGCGGATGTTGTCATCGTCGTTATACGTGAAGTTCAACGGTTTCGCAGAAGGCTTTTGTTCGATGGTATCGACTACCAATTGGGCCATTTCTACGGCACCCTTGCTGCCGTCCGTATAGGCATAGTTGATGACAAAGGGAACACCCAGTTCCTGTTCGCAATGTTCGCGTAACAAGTCCATTTCGCTCACGGTGTCGCCCGCAAAGTGGTTGAACACAACGACAACGCTCTGACCGAAGCCTTGCAAGTTACGTACGTGGCGATCCAAGTTAGCCAATCCACAGCGCAACCCTTCTTCGTTCGGTTCCTTAATCTTTTCGAGTTCAACGCCACCGTGCATCTTTAGTCCCTGAGCTGTAGCGACAATGATGGTCAAGTCGGGGGTCAGGCCGCTCTTGCGGCAGAGGATGTTGTAAAACTTCTCCGCACCGAGGTCGGCACCGAAACCAGCTTCCGTAATTGTGTAGTCCGCGTGTGCCATAGACATGCGAGTGGCGATGAGTGAGTTGCAGCCGTGAGCAATGTTGGCAAACGGACCGCCGTGTACGATGGCCGGCGTGTTCTCCGTCGTTTGCACCAGGTTAGGCTGGATGGCATCCTTGAGCAACACCATGATGGCACCTGCTACGCCGAGGTCGCGTACGGTAAAGGGGCGTCCTTCGTAGGTATAGCCCAACAGAATGTTCTCAATGCGGCGGTGCAAGTCCTTTTCGTCTTGTGCCAGGCAGAGGATTGCCATCAACTCTGATGCCGGTGTAATATCAAAGCCTGCTTGCTGCGTAATGCCGTTGGTCGCAGGGCCCAGACCCGTAACAATCGAGCGCAACGAACGGTCGTTAACGTCGAGTACGCGTCGCCAAAGGATTTCCTTCAGTCCGAAGCCCTCCTTCTGGTGCTGGTAGAGGTAATTGTCCAGCAGAGCGGCAATCATATTGTGGGCAGAAGTAATTGCGTGGAAGTCTCCTGTGAAGTGGAGGTTGATGCGCTCCATCGGGAGCACCTGTGCATAACCGCCGCCTGCTGCGCCGCCCTTCATACCAAAGCAGGGGCCCAGTGAAGGCTCTCTCAGTGCTACGCACGCCTTTTTACCGATGGCGTTCAAGCCCAATGCCAAGCCGATGCTTACGGTCGTTTTGCCGATGCCCGCCTTGGTAGCCGTGATTGCCGTTACCAAGATGAGCTTGCCATCCTTCTTGCCTTCCATCAGCGAGAGGGGTAGTTTGGCGATATGCTTGCCGTAGTGTTCAATGCTTTCGGGGTCAATGCCCATGGACTGTGCCACTTCGTCGATTCGTTTGAGCGGCGTGCTGTGTGCGATTTCGATGTCTTTTTTCATTGCGAGGAATGCAGTTGTAGTATGTTAAGCAAGAGTCTGTGGCGTTGCTTCCTAGTCCGAGTTAGCCTCTGATCAGTTGAGGCCGCGTGTGACTGTGTGGTGAAATGCAGTTTTCATTCACTGTCAGCTTGCTAATCGCTCCGTAACGTTGGAGTGTGCGAACGGTCCAAAAGGGAAGCATCGTCCTTTCGACTGCAAATTTACTTACTCACAGAGTAAATTACACACTTTGTCTTGGAAATCTCTTCCGTCGGCTGTTCTCTTTACCCCTTGGTTCAGAATGGCAAAGCAAAGTGTGTGGCCGTTGGCATTGGTACAGTATCCTGCCAGGGTACTCACTCCCTCCACGGTACCTGTCTTAGCTTTCACGTTGCCACGGGTTGCACTTCCCCGCATACGGCGTTCCAATGTACCGTCTTCACCAGCCACGGGAAGGGAGGGAAGTAGGTGTCGGTATACCTCTGGATGATCGTAAGCAAAGATGAGCAGTTTGCCCAAAAGTTCGGCACTGGTATAATTGTATAATGATAGGCCCGAACCATCGGCAAAGAGGTAGTCTCGGGGGTTGAGTCCCAAACTCTTTACAACCTCCTTAATGTATGGTACTGCTTGCTTACGTCCTGCCCATCGTTTGCCACTTTTAGCAGCCAATTGGTAAAATAGTGACTCCGCTACAGAGTTGTCGCTTTCCTTCATCATGGGCAGGAGTATTTGGTCGATGGTGTGTGAACGCTGGCAGATGCGTGTTGCCTGGTCTGGGCAGGTTCCCAGTGTCGTCCTTCCGTCCCATTCAATGCCTTTTTCAGCCAAAACTTCGCGAAAGGTTTCTACGAAGCGATCCTTGTTCTTATATAATAAAGGAGTCAGTGGTACAGTTTTATCGTCCCAACACCATCCCCAACCGCGTTCGTCTTCATCCTTAAGCGAACAGTCTAGGATGAGTGGTGTTTCGATACGCTCAATGCCTTCCTTCTGTAGCGCAGTGGCAAAGGCTTTTAGGTCGTCGTGGTCGAGCAAGGGGTCGTAACCAGCTCGTAGGTAAATGGTCACTTTTTTTCCGGTGGTATCGTTTTCCGGACTGAGGAAGAGGTCTGTATGGTATTGGTAATTTGTGCCAAGCGTGTGCAAAGCCGTGATGGCAGTCACAAGTTTTTGGCAGGAGGCAGGTCGCATACGTTGACGTTCGTGGTGTGCATAAACTCTTCTTCCCACGGTGAGGTCGTAGACGAAGATTCCCACTTGGGTTTCGTCAAAGAGTGGGTCGTCGAGTAGATGGTTAAGTCGGAGGGTGAGTGAATCACCTGCCGTAATTTTCGAAGGCTTGTGGAGTAGAATGTTGTCGCTGGCTTTTGTCTGCACAACCTGTGGTTGGACGCGTGTGGAAATGGTGTCCGAATGAAGGGGTAAGGCTGTCAGTACGAGTGCACAGAGCCACAGTGGGGTATAGTTACGTAAAGTCATTGGTCGGAATGTTGAAAAAATGAACGCGCTCCAATTGCTGCTTGTTGGAGTCATTAGCTTCAATCCGTTTAGCCGCTTGCTTTGGAGTATGGGGAAGGCTATAGGTGTGAGGGGGATGGGCTCTCAAGTGTGAGCTTGATAAGCTATAGCTTAAGAGAGTGGGGTATATAAAAATAGCAATATCACGTCTCCCGACGTAATATTGCCTCACAGAACTTATATAGAGATGAAAAAACTATTTTTTCGAGAGTTTCTAAATCTTTGTTTTCTTATTTACGTGGGCAAAGATAGTGTGTATTTTGGATTCAACCAAGTGCTTCTATGAATATTTTTTTGAATCGCCCTAAAAAATGTAGGTATATACCCATATTGCTAAGTTACAAAGAGCAAAATAGAGGGTTTGATGCGAATTGAATATTTATTTGGGGAGTGTGGTAAACTATTGAGTAGGTGAGGGTTGAATTAGATACCCGATAAAGTTGGGGAGGTTTATTCAGGGCATATACACTTGTATGACGTATGGATGTTTAAAGGTAAGTTTCTCCTTATGATTTGCTTTTCCACAGTATTTGATCGAATCATCTCTATGGTTGAGGCTCTCTCACATAATCAATGTTTGAGTCCTTTCGATCGTTGAGAAGTTATCGTACAATCAATGTTTGAGTCCTTTCGACCGTTGAGAGGCTATCGTACAGGTTATGTTTGAGTCCTCTCAATGGTTAAGAAGCTATCGTACAGGCTATGTTTGAGTCCTCTCAATGGTTGAAAATCTATCGTATGGCTTATGTTTGATTCTTCTCAATGGTTGAAAACCTACCGTACAGCTTATGTTTGAGTCTTCCCAATGGTTGAAAACCTATCGTACTGCTTATGTTTGAGTCTTCTCAATAGTTGAAAACCTATTGTACTGCTTATGTTTGAGTCTCCTCAATGGTTGAAAGCCTATCGAATAGGGGGTATGAGCCGTCTTTATGATTGAAAGCTGTTCAAATCGGTTGTGCTTGGGTTTTTCCCATAATCGTAACCTTCATTCTTATTCTTTTATCTCCTCTATCCCACATTCCATGAAACGGTTCAATGCTCTTCTCAACGCTAACTTTTTTCATTAACCATGAGGCTGATGTTTGTCATCAAGAAGGATATGATAGGCTACAACGGCTTCCTTATTTTGTTGGGTAGGCCATCATTGGATTACAGGGTATAGGTAGATATAAAATAGCAACGTCGCGTCTCCCGACGCAACGTTGCTTCACAGAACTTATATAGAGATGAAAAAACTATTTTTTCGAGAGTTTCTAATTGTTTGTTTATTACGTAAGCAAAGTTAGAGAACCTTTTTGTGCTGTCCAAATCTTTTCTGACTTTTTCTAAGCATATCGAATAGAAAAAATACCCCCCCCCCGATTTTGTTATTTAGAGGAAGCAAAAAAGGTAATAATTCTATTTATTCCTATTTAAAATGATATTCCCCTCTTCGAGTAAAATCAGCTTTTGTTTGTAGAGGTTGCCCACTGCTTGTTTAAATGTTTTCTTGCTCACGCCGAAGTGTTCGCGGATGGTGTCTGGGTCGGTTTTATCCGAGAAGGGAAGCTGTCCTCCTTCTTGTTTGAGCTCTTCCAAAAGCTGTTCAGCAAAGTCGCGGAAGCGCCCTTTGCCAATGCGTTGAAGTGACAGATCGAGTTTGCCATCAGGGCGAACTGTGACTACTGTTGCCGTTAGTACATCACCTGTATGGGGCTCTTCTGCAAAAATTTGGTTGTCGTAAATCATGCCCGCATAGGCGTTGTCCACAATGGCCTTAAAGCCTAAGGGGGTTTTCTGCTGAATGATAACTTCTACGTCTTGACCTCGATGGAAGAGGGAAGGGGTGGCGCGCTGCAAGTACTTTTCTACTTTGGCTGAAGCGACGATGCGCTGTGTTTCTTCGTCGATGTGTACATGGACAAGGTATGCGCGTCCTTGTTCCATGACTCGTTTTTGCTCGCGGAAGGGGACGAAGAGATCTTTCATTAAGCCCCAGTCGAGAAAGGCGCCGTATTCGTTGACCCACGCGACAGTGAGGAAGGCAAAATCGCCAACTCGGGCTAAGGGCGTTTCAAGCGTTCCGACAAGTCGTTCGCTTTGGTCAAGGTAAACAAAAACCTCTACCGTATCGCCCGGACGCATTTCGCGGCGTACGTACGATTTCGGCATCAGAATTTCACCCAACTTGCCGCCGTCGAGATAGGCTCCGTGGTCGGTAAAGCGAGTGATACGAAGAGTATTGTAATTTCCAAGTTTAATCATAAGTGTAGGGAGGTGGAGAATGAGGCAGGTATTTGATAGCGACCTGCTCTGTGAGATTGAGAATGAAAACCGAGTAAAATGATTGTGGAAAACTCGGTCGATAATTTGGGTAGTGGTACCGATGTGTGGGGTTATTCCGGTTCCGCTATACGTCCATCTACCAATCGGATGTTGCGGTCCGTGAGCTGGGCAAGTGTTTCATCGTGCGTTACAATGACAAACGTCTGTCCCAATTCGTCGCGCAGTTGGAAGAAAAGTCGATGAAGTTCCTCTTTGTTGTGGAGGTCCAAGCTGCCCGAAGGTTCGTCAGCTAAAATCACATCAGGATTGTTCATCAAGGCACGCGCTACCGCAACGCGTTGTTTTTCACCGCCCGAAAGCTGGGCTGGCTTGTGTTCTGCGCGTCCGGAGAGTCCCATAAAGTCGAGCAACTCCATTGCCCGCTTGCGGATTTCGTCGTTCTTGCGGCCAGCAATCATTCCTGGAATTAGGATGTTTTCGAGTGCTGAGAACTCCGGGAGTAATTGGTGAAACTGGAAGACAAATCCAAGGTGTTCGCAGCGGAACTTTGCCAATTTGCTTTGTGACAGTCCTCCAACGTCTTGTCCGGCAATGCAGATGTTCCCTTGGTCGGGCTTGTAGAGTGTGCCCATAATTTGTAACAGCGTTGTTTTTCCTGCACCGCTGGCTCCCACAATGCTGATGACCTCGCGCGGGAAAATGTCGAGGTCTATTCCTTTAAGTACTTCGAGTGAGCCAAAGGATTTATGGATGTTGTGCAGGCTGATCATGGGGTTTGTGGTAGATTCCGCCGGATGTGAAAAGCCGTTTTCGGTTGTGAGCGTAGCCATGGGAATAAAGTATATCAGAAGGGGAAGGGAGTTGGTGGCCGTTGGGAAGTCTAAGTTGTAGATGATTTCGTTGAGTCTTGGAGGCTTCAAGGCCATTTGCGGTTTGTTGATGTCTTCTCACCGCATTTTTGTTTGCTTTGTTTGTCGGCACGCAGGCGTAGTGTGTCTATATGTATAATAATGTACGCGCGTGTGCGAGCGTGTCAAATGGGAGGCAAAGGTAGGTATAAATTGTAGGAAATACAATGCGGGTCAGGGAATGTTTAAGTTCGATTGGAGGTCTTGTCGGGTAGTGTGTTACACGTTTGCGAGCCTTTGTAAAAACCAACAGGAAGAGCTTTCTTCCTGTTGGAGTAAAAAGATACGTTTGAAAACAACGAAGCACATAAAAAGTCACTTTTTGGGAACCTTGTCCTTCTTTTTCAGACTATTTTTATACCTTTGCTGCGAAAAGGAAAATACGCATTGCATAAAGACCCTGTCTTTTGATGATGAAATGCCTCTCTTTTGTGCTAGTCTGATAGGAGTGGTACGTTTCTTTCTCTCTTTTTATATTGTTCTTTAAGGGGCTGTTGCTCCAATAAGCGTCGCTGTCTTTTGTTCGAAAGATTACCGCGATAGGAGCATCTGAATATACAGGGGCCTATTCGCTACCTCTATTCTAAGTGTATGAAAATCATTCTCAATCCTAAATACGAGCATTTACGCGACTACCTGATGCGTTTGGATGAGCACTTCGAACATGAAGGGCATGAGATTCATACGGGTCGTAATGTTATCCGTACGCTTCATGTTGATGGACTGACGTTGTGTGTCAAACGTTATGCGCAGCCCACTCTTCGTCGTCGGGTTCAGCAGCTTATTTATAAGTCGTCGAAGGGAAAACTTGCTTACATCAGTCCGCTTTTGCTTCGTGAACGTGGATTTGAGAGTCCAGAGTCAATCGCTTACGTGCGCTACCGGCATGGGTTGTGCAACTTTGTGACATATTTTGTTTGTTTGCACTCCAACTACCGTTACAGCATGTATAGTTTGCTTGGCGAACCTGCTGACAAGCAGCGTGAAGTTATCGGGCATTTTGCTCGTTTTGCTGCTCACCTGCACGAAGATGGTTTTTTGCATCGTGATTTTTCCTCGTCTAATATTTTATATGACATTATCGACGGACGTTACCACTTTTCGTTGATTGATACCAATAGTTTGAAGTGTGGTCGTGGTGTAACAGTAGCTGCAGGCTGTAAGAATTTAGCACAGCTCTCAGGTGACGACCGATTCTTTGCTTATTTGGCAGATTGTTATGCGAAAGAGCGTGGTGCGGATCCTGTGAAGTGTGCCTTTCTTATAAACGAAGCACGTAAGAAATAGAAATTTTGATAGGTGCGGTTGTTGAAGGTTTTCAGCAGAATATCTTTGGCAGTTAAGGGCTCAGCGGAAATTTCTGGTTGGTATTCCTACAAATAAATATCTTTGCTTACCTTTGTATTATGAAACCAGAACAACTTCTTCGAGCCATCCTTCCAGATGTGCTTATCGACAACTTTGATATTGTCAGCTTCGACAAGAGCGCTGATCGTTTTGATATTTATCTTGATGAAAAGAAAGTACAACTAAAGGAAGACAAATATAATCCTGAAATTATAGCCTACGGATTTGGAGAGTATCGTGTAATTCAAGATTATCCTATACGCGGGCGTGCCACCTATCTCCATGTCCGTAAGCGTAAATGGCTTGATAAATCATCCAACGAAATCTTCAGCTACGACTGGGACTTATCAGAATTTGACGGCACACGGCTCAACTCAGAGTTTGTGTCTTTTTTAAAAGAAGGAGATTGAGTCTACTCCTGTAAGCATCTGTGTACTTGCAGAACGTCACGGAGTAAAAGGTCAGACTCTGCGTAAGCAATACAAGGAGAAGATTAGTGATTACCGAAACTGGGATCAAGTTGAACATGCGCATGATTATATCCTTTATCCTGAAAATATTGGAGAGAACCTTTCCTTGGATGAAACCTGTCTGAGCAATGGAGATGTTTATACAATTCTGACCAACAAAGCAGCGAAAGGTCGTAAAGGGACTTTAGTTGCCATGATTCGCGGAGTTGCTACGGACGTGGTAAGTGAAATCTTGCGTAGGATTCCACTTCGGAAACGGCTGGCTGTAAAGACAGTTACAACTGATTTGTCATCAGCAATGATGCTCACTGTCAGAAAGGTTTTCCCTGCCGCTAAATTGATTAATGACCGTTTTCATGTGCAACAGCTTATGTCTGAAGCTGTTGACCAATTGAGAATACATTACCGGTGGAAAGTACTTGATGCAGAAAATAGGGCTATCAGGGAGCATCGGCAAAAGAAGAAAGATGCAAAGAGTAAGGCAGAAAGAGATAGAATCGGAAAATGGGAGCCTGAAAGAATGGATAATGGGGAAACCTTACCGCAAATATTAAGCAGAAGCAAGCATATCATACTGAAACACTGGACCAAATGGAACGAACAGCAAAAGGCCAGGGCTGCCATTCTCTTTGATAAATTCCCAAAGCTTCTGGAAGGATACAGCCTTAGCATGAAACTGACAGACATCTTCAACAAGAAGTCAAGTCCCGACGAAGCAAGGTTGAATCTCGCTAGATGGTACAATGAAGTGGAAGAGTTTGACTCTATGGAATTCAACAAGGTGCTTGATACGTTTTCAAACCATAGTACAACCATCATAAATTATTTTGAGGAACGATTGACAAATGCTTCTGCGGAGTCGTTCAATGCTAAAATCAAAGCTTTTCGAAGCCAGTTAAGAGGGGTGTCTGATGTGAAATTCTTCATGTTCAGGCTGGCTATGCTATACGCTTAAAAGAAAGCTTACCAACCGGGGAAATCCGCTGACCCGGGATACCCCGCTAAATCAAGGGGCGGAGCAGGTTCCAATGTACATCAGTGGGCTCAAATGTATCGTTTCTTATATTTCTTCTCTTTGAGATTCAGCGTGTAGTAGAGGAGAATCCCTTTGGAGGGCATACATCCGTGAGCAGATTCGAATGTACAAGGGTAGCTTCAGCTGTATCGTATCTTATTTTTCTCCTCCTAGAGCTTCAGCGTGTATAGGAGAACCCCGAAGGGGTGAAAGGGTCTTAGCCTAGGGTGTAGCGAAGCGGAACCCTAGGTAAGTGATTACGGTCTTTAAAATGTATCGAACCCCGGAGGGGTGGCAGCCAAAAACGAATGCTTGTTGAACGGATTTTATAGACCATAGTTTTCATTTTGTTCCCCCTTTGTCGTATTCAGCTTCCACCCCTCCAGGGTTCGAATGTATTTGAGCGACCGTTTGTTTATCCCAGGGTTCCGCTTAGCTCCACCCTGGGCTAAATCGCTGTCACCCCTTCGGGGTTTATATATCCGTGAGCGGCTTCCTCCTGATTTATCGGGTGGAGCCATCATAGTTGTAAACAGATTGTACAGTAGCGGCATGCCGCTGCCTTTAGTAAGAGTAATTTCATCTGCTAAAGAATGATGGCTTATATCCTTCTCTGTATCTTTGCTCCATCAATGTACAATCACACAATGAAAACTCAAGAACACCGACTGAATCGTGACGCCTCCTGCCGAGTGGGAGACTGCTTTGCCGCACAGAGCGTCATACCCCTGTCACTTCCCTTCTTCGATATAAAAGTAGTGGCAGGTTTTCCCGTGCCGCTTAGTGATGACGAACGGTCTCAGAAGATCGACGTGCTCAGTATGCTTTGTCCGCATCCAGACTCCACTTACCTCATCCGTGTACAGGGAAAATCAATGATCGATGCCGGAATTCACGATGGCGATTTGGTTATTGTCGATAAAAGTATGCGCTATCCCACAGAGAAACAAATCGCCTTGTGTGAGCTTAACGGAGAATACACGTTGAAGCGGGTCATGCGCAAAGACGGACGGCTTTGGCTCGTACCCGCCAACCCAGATTATCCAGAGATAGCAATCACAGAAGGAGATTGTTTTAGCGTGTGGGGCGTTGTCACGTACATCATCCACCGCCCTGTATTCGATTGAAGTACTCCTCCTTTCTTCTATTTATTCCATCCTTCGAGTCCCTTCATCCTCGTGTTGTTATGATAGCATTAGTTGACTGCAATAGTTTCTTCTGTTCGGTTGAGAAAGTTTTTCATCCCGGACTGGAAGGTAAACCCGTGTGCGTGCTTTCGAGCAATGACGGTTGTATCGTAGCCTTGACGCCAGAGGCGAAAGCCTTAGGACTGAGACGGGGCGATCCCTTCTTTAAGAAGAAAGAACTGATACGTCGTCATCAGGTGCGCGTCTTTTCTTCCAATTTGACTCTGTATGCAGCCATGTCGAAACGGGTAAACCACATACTTCAAGAGTCTGTACCGCGCACCGATGTTTATTCCATTGACGAGAGCTTTTTATATTTAGACGGGTTGGAGGTTCACTATGATTTAGAGGATTACATGCGCGACGTCGTTCGTAAGGTGAAACTTTACACCGATATTCCTGTTAGCGTGGGTATAGCTCCCACCAAGACTCTGGCAAAGGTAGGCAGTAAGTTTGCCAAGCTATATAAGGGTTACCGTTCAGTCTGTATGATCGATACCGAACTGAAGCGGCGCAAGGCCTTGTCACTCTTGAGCCTCTCCGACGTTTGGGGCATCGGCGCGCAAACCCTTTTGAAGTTGACCTCCCAGGGCATTCACAGCCCCTTAGAGTTTGCCGACAGACCCGAACAGTGGGTTCGGAGCCAACTGCCCCGTTCGGGGTGGCAAACGTGGCAGGAGTTGAATGGCATTCCCTGTATTGATACATCAGAAGTTGCACAGCGCAAGAGCATCTGCACCAGTCGCAGTTTTGGTCAAGAAGTCAGTGACTTCGAAGATTTGCGTTCCTCCGTTTCCACGTTTGCTGCCAGTGTAGCCAATAAGTTACGCGGTCAGTCCTCGTTGACTTCAGCCGTAACAGTCTTTATCGCGACCAATCGTTTCAGCGAAGTCATACCTCCTTATGCCAATTCGCAGACCATCCTCTTGCCGGTTCCCACAGCCGACACAATCGAACTTACGCAAGCGGCTACGAAAGCTTTAAGCACCATTTATCGTCCAGGGTTGGCTTATAAGAAAGCGGGTGTAATACTGAGTAAAATCTCTGATGCATCTCCGATGCAATATGACCTCTTCGACGAAATTCCCAATCGTCCTGCCCGCATCGAGTTAATGAAGCGCATGGATGAGCTGAATAAACGGTTCGGGTTTAACAAAATCCATTTAGCCTCCACAGGCGAGGGCAAGCAGGCTTGGCATATCAAAAGCGAGTTTCGTAGTGGAAATTACTTGACGGACATCAACGAATTGCTGACAGTTCAAGTATGACGGAGTTTTTCAAGAAAAACAGGGGGGAGGGCTCGTTCATTAGATACAGTCGGGAAAGCCCAATCCCCCCTGATTGATTTATTTATCGGTGTAGTCCTTAGTCCTCGTCCACATCGTTACCATAGGCTAATTCGATGTCAATAAACTGGATGACCAACTGACATAGTTCACCATTTTCGTCAATGCCCCAATAGACCGGATAATCACCATCACCAAATCCAGATTGGAAAATGGGAATGTGATACTCCGTTCCTGGCACTTGCCAGTTCAGCCAGTCTCCGCCTTTACGTTGGTAGTCTGGGTGGCGTTGGTAATTTTCTTCAAATAGAGCGGCGAAATATCCATCGTAAGTATTGTCGTCTGGATGCTCCTTACACCATTGTTCATTCCAGTCGCAGTAGCTACGGTAGACTACTTCATCACAGATGCATCCTAGGCCCGCGTCCACGCAAAAACCAAAGTACGAACCCTCTTCCAATGTGTCAAGATCTTCTATCCCAATTAATGCTTCATAGAACCGAACAGCCCGCTTCTCATTGAAGCGCAACCGTACGGCAGCATAGCGGGCACAATCTTCGTCCGTCGGTTTGACAACACATATTTCGGTTGCATATTGACCGATAGGAGCCTTTTGGAAGTAGGGACGTTCGCCTTTGTTGGTCAGGTAAACCAAGGGATCGCCAACTAAAACCTTTCCACTGGGTAAATCACAGAACCCGATATTCATGGTTGTTAATGATTGACCAGCTATTTCTTCTTGTTCGAAATAAGAATTGAGATCTACAAGACAAGCGGTTTTCTCTTTGACTGATCTCCATTTCTCAATCCAGTCATTGCTTATTTCCTTCATGGTGCTTCATTTATTAAGGGTGGATAATGGTATTCTTTAAAGTAGGTGTTGAAATTTAGTTATACAGACAATGCGATACAAGAACGTGATTGTATGTGCAAGCATTTCGGTTGAAAATAATTTTTAGCACCTACTTATTGTTAGGCTATTGACAATGTGTTCGTTGAGTTATTTGTTTGACGTATTTCGATGGGTTATCCTGCAAGGTTTGCACTGGTAATACCTTTCTTCAAAGAACCATTAATTTCTACGACATGTCCCCAAAACATATCATCATCGTCATAGAAAGCACTAAAATTACCGCTTGGCGTGATGGATATTTCCGAGAGTGTTATACGTCTTGCAAAAGTATCCTCTGTGATGGGTAGGGCATCCTTCTTTTCCTCATCGTCAGCCAACCAATCGTTAGCCAGTGAAGTCAGCTCCTGTGAAGCAAATTTCCGCATGGTTTTATCCCATACGTCCTGCTCAGCAATCCACTTTCTCGCTGCTGTGCGGGCACGACTCCATGAGGATTTACTCTCTGGGTTAACCTCAAGCATGAAAGGTATCTCATTGCCCTTCCATAAGAGTGTAGTCTCAAACATGCCAAGTTCTCGATTAAGTACCAGTGTTCCCAGTATTTTGTCCTCAACGATTACAGGCTTGTTATATTTCATCCAAACCATTTCCAAATCTGGGCAAGTAACAGCTTGTTCCAGTACTTCTATGACAGCCCAACTATTGAATTTTTCCTGGGGAGTATGTTGGGGCATATATTCATCCAACAGCTTTCTAACTTTGATACGACAGATTTGTCCTCTTTCGAATCGTGTCCAACCTTTTTCCGTATTTCTTTCTTCCTCAGTGACGGGCCACTCCAGTCGTCCCTCTCGAAGATCTATTTCTCCAGTGGAACAAAACACCATGCCTAGGGCTATGACTGTCATATCCCAAAATCCATTATCATATCCAGCTCCCAGAGTACGTTGGATGAGAACGATTACCTCCTTTTCTTCCGAATCGTATCGCTCATAAAATTTTTCAAATTGATTATTCATACGCGTTCATATAGGATTGCAGCTTACTGCCGTAAGGCGGCATAGCTTTTTGTTGTCAACATATTATTCATCCACTAAGTCAGCCAAACGATCCATAGCAGGTTGCAAATCTTCAGGGATTCCTTCTTCCCAAGAAGGGACTTCTAATACAAGGCCCTCCAAAGGAGTGAACATATCTTGAGGAATTGGAACCTTAAACTCCGAAGGATTCAAATCTGCTGTCCAGTCATATCCATCTTGATATGGGTCATGTTGGGGATTAAAAGCATAGCATTGCTTTTTGTAAAAGCCAGACGTGTAATTCCGTTCAAGTGTCTGAATTATGTCGTAATCTTCAAGATACCACTTTTCTGCGTTTTTACATTCCTCTCGGTCTGCAAACCTTTTACTGAACCCTGGAGCCATCAGCCAATATAGCAGCAGGCATGTTCCTTTGTCTGTATCTGGCTGCTCAACAATCCATTGGATGACTTTCTTAGGATTATCAAAATTCCATGTTAAAGCCAACATTTGGCGTACTTCTGGGTCATGTTTCTTCAAGTAATCAATGACAAGCTCGGCGCTCAGTTCATCGTAAGCGTCTTCATCAATACGTTCATCACCCCAATCGTAATTTTCGTCTAAAAGTTTATTTATAAAGTCCATAATTGTAATTTGTAGATTTGTTGATAATGGGATGCAGCTTGCCGCCGTTAAAAGCGGCACAGCTGCTTGTTATCTGCATATTTTAATAAAAATCACAATATAACTTCCAATCACCTGTTAACCTGTTTTTAGCCAAATATATATTGCCAGAATCAATGATATTCAAATTGGCTTTCTCATCAGAAGCTATCTGAAGTATAAATTCATATCCTTCACCCCAATTTATACCAGACTGAATGTAGCAAGGATAACCGCCTATTTTATGTTCTGAGTGGCATTCTGTATAATCATAATAGTCGGTTATTTCCTCCGAATCTTCCATTTCCTCCAACTCTTCCATTATATCTTCGGGAATGTCGCCACCATCAAATATTGGATAATCTTCCTCTATTAATCTACTTTTCAATGGAAACGGTTTTATGGGTGACGAATTATTAGACAGATCTTTATTTACCAATATGTCTCCTTCCTTATATTCACGCAAAACCCAGTTGTTTCCATTACCGACTAATTCTACCGGAATATTATCTGACGCAAAAACTGTCAGCACTTTAATTCCTTTAAGTGAATCAGGAATATAAGGAAGTCCGTCAAGACAGATCTGTAATAATGGAAACATCATTTTTCCATTACTATCAACAGGTATGGTTTCATCTTCCTTATAGAGATATACTCTACCAATCCAGCTTTCAGTATCAGAGTAAGTTGGTTTGAAACCTCCAGATGTAAAGATTGTTGCCTTCTTAGCAAGCATCTTTTTAATTTCGTTTATTCTTTTCATAACTTTAATTGATTTAATTATTGCAGATAATGGTTAGAAAGGAGCATCGTCAGATGCTATCTTTCATCGTTAGATACTGATTTTATAGTTTCAAGAATATTGCCCGATACAATATTTTGAACTCCACTGAATATATCACTGCCATAATAATAAACAAGATTGTCATAATCAGCCCACACTTGCTCTTTTTCATCTAACCATACAGTTAGATAACCGGGATGAATGTCTGCCAAATAAATAACCTTATTGACCTTTAACTTCAAAGCCTGTTTCTGCATGGCTTCCGGACTATATTTCTTTATTTTCTTGAAATCAAAATAAAGAATATCATACTGGTCCAACTTTAATTTCATGTTATAGAATAGAGCCATTTTGCTTATAATCCTTTCATTCAAAGGATAATCAAACTTTGAATAGGATTGTCTTAGCTTGTCTATATAACAATCCTTCATCATTTGAAAATTAAACTCATCCCAATGATTATGAACAAGTATTTCCTTTATTGCAGTTGGTATATTCATTTCTAATTGTATCTAATGGTTTGGTGAGCAACAGCGTTTAGATGTTTTCTCGACCTTGTTATCGTTCATTTACAATAGATAAGACTTCAATACAAGCCTTGTTTATTCTATTTATAATATCATTCTCTTGGATAAACTCTTTTATTATAGGAATATCCCAATTATGGTCTTTAATCACATATAGAACAAATTCTTTAGAGTAGAATCCAACATCAATAATATAATTCTTATATGCTAATTGAAGCATATCTTCTTTAAGTAGAAGCTTATCATGGGTATCTATATACTCTGATAAGTCATCTAATATGACTGTAAAGGACTTGTTATATATCATAGTTTAACTATATTTTTAATAATTGACGATAATGGCTTGACAAGGAGCTGCGTTTAGCAGCTAACTTGGCTCGTTAATGATATTTTCACTTTTCCAAAGATTTGAACCATTCTTCAACAAATCTCTCTTGTTCAAGTGTATTTGGAAATTCTTTAATATCAGCATAATCATATATAATGGCAGTGTCTTTTAGCAAAGCGGGCTTTCCCAATGTTAAAAGATATACCTTACTACAGGTTGCCATCATGCCAGATTGATGTGCATTTATCATTGCTCCACAACATTTTAATCCTATCCCTTTATCCAAAAGCATATCACGCAACTTTTGAAATGCGGAAAACTCGTTATCCGCACTTGCTTTATATAGGTGACTGTCTAACGATACTGATATGGTAACAACATCAACAGTATCTGTGATTGTAATTGGTAATTCAAACTCTGTATTATCTGCAAATCTGATTGCCACAACATTTTCATTTTCAACATATTCTTCCATAACTTCTTTTGTTTTAATTATCATTAATGGGTTGCAGCTTGCCGCCGTTAAGAGCGGCACAGGTGCTTGTTATCGTTGTTTTCTCATTTTTCGGGTGGAGTTAAGATTGCAGGAAATGTAATTCCCATTTTCTTTAAACGCTCTATTATCGCTTTTGCATGAGTTATATATTCTGGAGTTCCCAAATTGTCTTCTATTTGTAATTGCAATTTATACCCCAAACTAACTCCATCTTTATTTATTTGCTTAGGGTTTGCTCCATAATCCAAAAAATACTCGACCAAATCAAGGTCTCTAACAATAGCTGCTGTAATGATAGGTGTATCTCCTAAGTTATCGGGGACATTCAAATCCAAACCATGCTTCATCAAATATTTGATTCGCTCCATATCGCCTGCTCCACCAACAATAAGTTCGTGAATCGGTGTAAATGGGATAGTAGCGTTTACATCAGCACCGTACTCTATTAACAACTTTATATATTTTATATTCCAATCAGGATGACCACAAACAAAGGAAAGCGGCATTAACCTAAATGTGTCCTCTTCCCGTTTAATATAATCGGGGTTATTCCCTTCGACCGGATGGTTTACATAGGATAAAAGATTGGGGTCTGCTCCTAATTTTAGCAAGAGTTTTGCCATATCATACTTTTGTATATATATGGCATACATAAGGTAAGTAAATCCATATTTCCCGGGGGTATTTACATTAATCTCATTATGAGAAAGAATGTATTCTATTTCCTTTGATTTATTGCGATATATAGCGTTTGCAAGTAACAGTTCATTACCATCCGAAAAATACTTTTCGGGCGCAAGATGAGAGAAAGAATTACACCCGAAAAATGCCAATAGAGTCATGATGTATACTAAATGTTTCATTTTTTTACAACGATAATGGTTTGACAAGGAGCTGCGTTTAGCAGCTAACTTGGCTTGTTAGTATTCATTTTTTGTCAGAATAGATGTTTCAAATGTTCCATACCATTGTGGGGCATGAATTGTAGTTGTATGCGGTCAGCATAGTTGCGTTGTATATATTTATCTATATCATCTACATCATCCCAATTCACACTAAGCCGCAGTCCACCACCATGAAAATGTATCCAAATCCCATTTTCAGACTGCTCCAATGAATATCCTTTTGTCATGATGTCATAAATCCAACCACGACTTTTTAATAATCCTTCATTGTTCGTTAGTTCTGATTTTATCATAGGGGATAAGGAGTTGAATTGAAGCAACATTGCTTGTTGTATTCCCATAGACTTAATTTTTAGACTTTTACACGCAATAGCTCCTTTTACTATTTCTTTAAGGAAATGAATGTATGCTTCTTTATCATACTCCATATCGCCAATCAAACTAAGAGGTCTGAAAGTAGTTGAACATATAATAATGAATTTTTGGTGCAAACTACCTTTATTCATTAAGTCTAATATATGCTCTTGTATGTTAGAAGAAATTAAAGCTAAAACGTACAAATGTCCACTACAGTATTCCCATACAGACTTTTTCTTGTCAAATGCACATTGCATAATGAAATCAACATCTTCCGTCATGTCTGCAATATTTTCATGTCTCTGAAACATTTGAAACAGATTGTTACTGATTTCTTCCGTAATCCTTATTTTATCGTTGTCATTCATAGCCCGTTCTATCAAAAAGAATACTAATGGTTTGGTGAGTAACAGCGTTTAGCTGTTGGCTCGACCTTGTTAACATCTTTACTTTGAGGATTTAATTATCTTCATCTCCTGATTTTACCAAATTATTAATATAATCAGAAAAACATGAAGCAATATACTTTACACAATTATCAGTAAAGGGTCCCAAATCCATCAATAGCAATACAATTTTTCCAGTTTCTAAATCAAGTGCAAAGAAATTTCCACCCCAATCAATTCCGAATGGTAAAAACTTATTGGGAAAACCTGATTGAATTAAATGTTTATAGCTCGTTTCAATATTAATTCCTCCTAACTTTTCATCTGTGTAATAAATTGGAAGGAATAAACTTATTTCCACATAATTATCTTCATCTTCAATATAGAAATATGGATTGTTAGCTATTCCGCCATTAGAGAGAAGATAGAAGTTCACAAAATCTTGCGGGATACTATATCCAACAAGATTTTCCAGTGAAACTATATTATCATTTGAGATATTTAATAATGATTTCTCAATTAGTAGATCGCTCATTTTTCTATTATTATATTGATTTTACTATGATGTTAATGGTTTGACAAGGAGCTGCGTTAGCAGCTATCTTGGCTTGTTATAGATAGTTATTTTGCCATATCACAAAAACAACTTGTTTTGTGCACTGTTGCAGCATTTGATTTTAAGGTGTTTACACATTCCTCATATTCCTTTTCTGTATAAAGAACCTTGTCTTCAAAACCTGTTGTCCAAATTTTCTGAACGTCTTCCTGTAAATATGGTTTTATAATTTGTGACATATTGTTTTTTAGTGTTGTCACTATTTTCTTGACCTCAAACACTTTTTCATCTAACCAGTCATGTTCAGGCAAATGTGCAGGACTTGCTATGATGAATTGAATTTTGTCTGGCATAACAGAAAAGCAATCCAGTTTATTGCAATAGGTCAGCGGTACAAAACAATGCCTCAAGTCTTTTATAAGTTGTAGTAAGATACTATTGTCTGTTTCTGCATTATATAATATCGGTTTCTTTTTGTGAGTATTGATAGTTATACAATGACATTTTCCACTTGAAAATAAATATCCATGTAAACCGACGGAATTTATCTCGGGGGCTTCTTTTAGGGGAATACCTTTTTCATATAATGGAAGCAACGACAAGTAAAGAGTATAATCGGAAAAGCATTCTCCATATATATGAGCCTTATCCAAAGGAGATAATCCATCTTCATCAACTATTGATATATCCGCTCCTGATTTGATTAATAAAAATACGCAGTCAATACAATTATATCCACAAGCTGTTAATAAAGCTTGCCCCATAATTTGGGCTTTATTTTCTGCTAATTCATCTATAATCAATTTTGATATTTCTAATTGTCTCATTATGGCATCTTTCCCATATTGCTGCCGGTTAACGGTCCATTTTAATAGAGATGCTGCATCATAGTTGATTTTTGCTCCTCTCTTTTGTAGCCACTTAAATAATGAGACATCACAATTTCCACAAGCCGGAAAGTAGAGCTTATACCAATCTTCATCCGTTAACGGAGAAACGGAATTTACTGTTTCAATATACCTGATTTGTTCATCTAAGTTTGAACAATGTCCTATATATTGCTGCAACTTATTTCGTTCTTTAGCATTCATATTTTATCTATAATGGCTTGGAAAGGAACACCGTTCAGGGGTTATCTTTCCTTGTTACTAACTTATATTTCAAAATCACACTTACCAACTTGTTATAGGTCTTTTAGAGTTAAGCCATAAATCTTTAATTCGTTCAGAATAGATAAAAATTCCACTCTCTCCTAATGTTATGCCAAGTTCCGGTATGACAGAATAAGAGAAATTAGGGATAATGTTGTATCTCTTTTTAAGAACGGATAGCACTGTAGGAGCAGCTAAATTTATTTCATCATAATAAATATTTGGTATATCCGTAAAATGAATTTGCGTCAAGGAATCATCATCGTAACGTAAAATCAAATTATGATACTCCTCAAAGTATGCTCCATTACCAAATGCGCCTGTCATACGTTGACATGTTTCTAATGGTTTTCCCAGTATTTTGTGAGCTGTTTCAGTATTACAACCTAATTCAAGTATATCTAAACCAATATAAGGTTTAAGAGATAAAATATCAGGCAGGTGCTTTATTTCAGAATATGCATTATATGTTGAGAGGTTACCCAAATCTCTTTCATACAAATCTTTTTCCTTATTGGAATATAAAGTAATTTCAAACCCGCTATTACTATCCCAAATAGCCAAGTTCTTATTAGGAAAGATATAAGAATTACCATCCACAAATGGATTTTCTTTACGATACCATTCCGTTATTTGGCTTAACTCTACTAACTCCCCGTCTATCCGAAAGACATCAGTTACAATAACAGATATGGTTACTACAAACTGGTTGTTTTGACTAAAACATATTCGGAATTGTTCTACGGAATAATCCAATTTTAATAAATCCTCCCTACTGATGTCAAGAGGAATGTTGTTTATTCTTGATTTTGAAATAATATCTATCATTTGCACTATTGTTAGTAATGGTTTAGCAGGGAACGGCTTGCCGTTATCCTGCTTCGTTAACATCATATTTTATTCCCATTCCAGTGTACCATATCAATACACCATAATCACAAGGTCCTTTTGTGCTTCAACGGCTTCATCGAAAATGAAATTCAAGTCGTCCATTTCCTCCTCGTAATTGTAATCGCCGATACCATTACCCTCTTCCAGCGAATTGTATTCCGTCCTCTTACTCTCCAATTCAGAAACAGGTATGCTAATGATATAAGGAAAATCTTCACTCAATGGAATAGGGATGAATGTACTTTGGCTATCCAGTTGCCAAAGGTTTTCCGCACAATAGATTTGCGTTCCATAATGGTTGCAAATCTTTTCATACACATACCCGTACATGAAAGCGATTTCGGGATAACGGATTTCTCCGTTCACAATATCAGCCAATACAGCATAAGCATCCATATCCGTGTTCAAACTATCGCAGAAATAATCGTTCAAACTGTCAAGTCCCGGCTTCAGTGCTGTCTTTAATTGGTTAAGCAGCAGATTATCACAAGCTCCATAAACAGACTTTACCTTATCGGCTTCTGTCAAATATACACAAACAGAGTAACTCATACTTATCTTTATTTTATGTTGTCGTTCCAATGTACCATATCGTATGGATAATAGGGTAACCCTTTCAGGCTGCTATCATCCAGCCCCAAGACCTTGACTAACGCACCGCTTTCAAAGCTCCAATAGCCGTCATGTCTAATACCATATTTATGGTCGTCATGCCAAGCACAATCAGAATGACCTTGATACCATTCCTTTTTAAGATACTTCTCTAATCTCTGAATGGACAATTCTTTACTTTGATTGTTGCTGGAAATTATAGACAATGTACTTTGATAAGGAACTGGAAACAATACTGTGTCAGAACATCTTTCCCAATCGGTTAATCTGTATTTTATTAAAAAATCATATAAGGCATCATTAACATTTTCATTGTCAATCATGCTTGATAATATCCTTATATTTTGTTCATCTGTATCTAACATAATTCCAATAGACAACATCCATAACATCTGTACATACATACCGGTAATCGTCCAATGATTTGTTAGCGTTTTCACTAAATCATTGTAATCATATTTCAATTTTGCCATATCTTCCCCAACTGAATACTTGGTTAGAAATGAATTCAATTTACATCCAAAAAGTGTAACGGTTTTATTGTAAGCAACATTAGAATTTGGAGCAGAGTATAATTGAATATGCTCTTTCTCTGCATTGATAATTTCCATAATACTGTTTTCTAACTGTTTACACCTTTTGGAATATCCAGCAAGTTGTTTCCTATACTGTTCTTCAGTAAAAAGTTTATCTCTTGTTTCCATATATGGTACACTGTTTTTGATGTTAATGGTTAGAAAGGAGCATCGTCAGATGCTATCTTTCGTTGTTACTAACTTATTTATAAATCCCAATCCGGTGAATAAACACCCAATCCCAATAAGAGGATAAACAATGCCGCATAAG